>Ga0214919_10005141_pt1 | contig 18711 bp, 14 predicted proteins | sample LL1503_MetaG_FD_177994 | JGI IMG/M metagenome (GOLD analysis project Ga0214919, IMG submission 177994) | Freshwater microbial communities from Lake Lanier, Atlanta, Georgia, United States - LL-1503 | ecosystem: Environmental > Aquatic > Freshwater > Lake | place: USA: Georgia | collected...
ATTTATTAATACCGGTATTCCCGGAACGTCACCGATACCAAACGCCACCTGCACCTACTTCTATGTCAAGAACTCTGTAGCTGAATCGCATGGGGTATTGGGTCACTACTGTGTATTCTCTATGCAGAACTACAATACAGACAAGATAGAGCTGTTCACAGTTGAGGCTGATGTGATGAAAAGTTATCCTTAAAATTGATACATTTGTGTCTATATGGATTCATTAATTGTACGAGTATTGAACGAGTCGGATTATGATGATATCCTTGTAGGATGGTGGAAGCAGTGGGGATGGGAAGCACCGTTAAGGGACTTCCTACCGAATGACGGGACGGGCGGTGTGATGGTATTGGATGGGGATACACCTATATGTGCGGGGTTTATGTACATGACTAACTCAAAGGTATCTTGGGTTGATTGGATTATCTCAGATAAGAACTACACAAAAAGACAGGAACGTAGAGAGGCTATCAGGTTACTGATAGATACATTGACTAACATAAGCAGGAACACGGGGAATAAATTCGCTTATGCCCTAATAAAGAACCAAGCTCTCATAAAGGCATATGAGGACTTAGGTTATATAAAGGCAGAGAACTATACAAGTGAAATGATAAAAGCACTATAACATGGCAGTAACAACAGCAGCAGTAGTAGGCACAGCAATAGCATTAGGTTCGGCAGGTATGTCATTTTCTCAGGCAGGTAAGCAACGTAAGATGCAGAACCAAGCAGAGGCAGATGCAGATAAAGCTATGCAGGAGGCACGCAAGAGACTTGAGGTAAACTACTACGATCAGCTATCTATTAATAAAGAACCATACGAACTTCAGCGTGAGGCTGATATATCGTCAGGGGCACAGGCTATTCAGGCAGGTGTCGAGAGTGAGAGAGGTGCAGCAGCTACAGCAGGTCGAGTTCAGATGGCTCAGAACGAAGCTCAGGCGGGTATCAGGACTGAGATGGGTCAGGAGCTTTCTGCCCTTGAGAAGCTATCGGCAACTGAGGATGCACGACTCCGTGACATCAATGTTCAGTTAGATCTAGGCGAGGTAGCAGGTGCACAGCAGAAAGCAGCTGATGCTCAAGTAGCTGCAGAGGCAGCCACTAAGCAGGGTGTTCAGTCTGTAGGTAGTGCGATTCAGCAGGGTATAAGTATAGTTCCTTTATATCAACAGTCACGAGCAAGCAAGGCTATGGCAGGTGTTGAGGCTAACTACAACAACGCTATTAAGTCAGGAAATTTGGGGTCTCAGTTTTATGACAAGAATAATAACCCTATGCCATTCCAACAGGCTTACGAGACGATGGCTAAACAACAGAATATGTCAGGGGTTCAAGGTATTGGTCAGTACAATGCAGATCAATGGATGAATTGGATGGGACAACAGGGTTCAGGTAATATTAAAAAAGCGCAGGATTGGTCTTGGTTAGCTAATTAGTGGAAAATAATTATAACTGAAGTATATATATTATAAATAGATATGGCAACAAACTATAGCTACGTAGAGAGGGATGCAGCTGACTATATTAATTGGGCTGAGGTCGGTAAGACAATGTCCGATATGCTCAACGAGCAGGCACGCATACGTGAGGATCAGAAGGCAAAGATAGATGAGGACGCACGTAAGAGCTTAATAGATATAGCTAATGCCCCTCAGGGACAGGATAAGTCAGCTAATGCCTATGCTCTAGAGTATTCTCAGAACGCATCCAACTATCTATTGCAGCAGCAGAGGTTGCTTAAGTCAGGTCAGCTAAATGTTAAGGACTATATTGTATCTCGTCAAAATATTATGGATGGAACCGATATGTCATTCAATGCATTGAAGACATATCAATCCCGATATGCTGAGGTGATGGAGCGTGCAAGGACTGATAAGTCGGCACTCTATGAGCTTGATCAATGGAAACGTGCAGAGGGTTTTGGAGACTTTGGTAAGTCGGGTCTGTATATTAACCCTATCAATGGTATGGTAAACGTAGCTATGAAGGATGAGAACGGAAGGATGAAGACTGATGCAGGTAGCTTTACAACTGTTAGTTCTCTTAACGCATTACTTCAGGGACGTTGGGATAAGTTTGATACCAACACTGAGACTGATAAATTTGCCAAGTCATTGGGAACATATACTGATATGCTTCGTAATGTTGGAGGAGCATTTAAGGCGGGTGAATTAATTACAGTTAAGGACATAACTAAACGTAAGGACCTAGACCAAAATACACGTGATGTTATATTTGAATTTCAGAAAGCTGAGGAGGCAGGTCTTAATGCTATCCTTTCAAATGATTTTAGTCGTATGTCCGTACTTACCGATTCGGTTAAGTTTGCTCCTAATGGTAAGCAATATCGATTCACTCGTGACGCTGCAGATGCAGCAGCTAATCCTGAGGCTATTCTAATGGTAGCCGATAGCAAATCGGGTACAGAGAAGCCTCAGTTCAGTGAGGATCAGATGAGTGTATCGTTAGATTTCCTACGTGACGAGGCTCGTCGTAAGTATGACATAGACCGTAAGATTGATACATACACTGAGCCACAGCAGTATGCGCCTAGACCTACTCAAGCAGAGAGTGAAGCGGGTCAGAAAAGAAAGTCGCTTGAGAGTAATGTCGGATATTGGAATCAGGCATTCACGGGAGATAACGCAAGAAAGAATCAGGCTATTCAAAACTTACTTGGAACAGATTCAGCTAAGGAGGCAGGAATAACAAATATTGATTTATCAACTAAAGGACAGATAGTAGTCACATACCTTCCAACCGCAGGCGTTCCTAACAACTCAAGAACAATTCCATACGATGCTGAGAATATAGATCTAGAGGGATGGGGTGCTATTGGTTCTGAGATTACGGGATTATCTGATAAGAATGTTATCAAGAAGTTAGCGGGTAAGAATGCAGGAATGAGATTAACTGATACTAACTCAGATTTCTCAGGAGTAAAGGCATCTAGAGATGTATCAACTGCAACTAAACCTGAAACAAAAGAGGAGAAAAATTTAGCAAACAGAGCAAAATATAATGATGTGGTTTCAGAAATCACTTCAGATATATTTGAAATGAAGCAGGATCAGGCTGTAGAAAAACTAAAACCAATCCTTGAAAAACTTGGTGTAACAGTTACCCCAACAGGTTCAGTGAGTAACTATATAACAGTTCAGGCAAAGGGACAAAAGCCAAAAGAGATAGGGACAAATGCATATACTACAAGTGGTGGTCTAGGTTTTATGAGTAAATTAATTGACTACCTTAACGAAGCGTTTAAGGATGACTCTAGCTTAGAGTCAGCTTTCCCTACTTCAAGAATTGCAGGATACTAATATACAATACTAATGAACGAACAAGCGATACAGGACGCATACGATTTATTTGTAGGTCAGGGATATTCCAAGGGTATAAATGATTTTAGGACACTGCTATCATCAAACCCTCAAGCACTTGACGATGCCTTTGGTTTATTTAAAAGCAATGGATATACTAAAACTGTAGACGATTTTAAAACTCTTATGGGGGTATCAGCTTCAGCTGAGCCTTTAAAAAAAAACGAAAGTCAGGTTTCGGGTCAGGCTCAGACACAGCCAACGCAGAATCAAACTCAGACTCAGCCCGCACAACAAGACGCTACGGCATTACCTTTGGCAGGTTCTTCGCAGGTATCACCATCTCAAACTAATGTTCCTACTACGGTAACTAGGAGTACATCTGCAGGTACATCAAAGGTTGAGTTCCCTGCAGGATTAACTACTGAGCCTACGGCTGCACCAACTGTAGAACCTAAGACTGCTGAGCAATTAAATGCAGAACAAAGGTTCTCGTACATGGGCAAGACATCTACTGAGGCTGCCGATAAATACATAAAGGAAAAAGAGAAGCCAAAGGAGGAGGAGGTAAGTTATTTAGAAAACTTATGGACAAATCTTGGTCTTGGAGCATCTTATGTTAACCAAGGTGTAGCATCTATTCCTGAAAGCGTTATAAATATATTAGCAATACCTCAGAATTTTATTGCAGAAAAGACAGGTTGGAATATAGGTACTAATGCTGATAAAATAAAAGAGCAACTTGGTATAACTAATCCTATATTAGATTGGGTTAAGGAAGAACAAAAGGTATTAAATGGTGAGGTATCAAAATATATATCTAAGAATTACGAAGACCCAAGTATAGTAAACAACTTTTCTAATGGTGAATATCAAGCAGGATTTGAACTATTAGGTTCATCAATAGCTCAGTCATTACCGTTGAGTTTAGCCATGATGGTTGGAGGAGCGTACACTTCTCCTGAGATGCTAGCTGCAGCAACTACCGTAGGATTAACTGATGCTCAAAGAGATGACTTAGAGGATATGGATCCTACTATGTCTGAATCTGAAAAAACTATTAAGGCACTTGGAATGTCTGCAGCTGAATCAGTATTCTCAGCTATAGGCGAAGGAACGATTGGTAAGGTATATAGGGATATTGCTAAGAAAGAAGGCAAGGAAGCTGCTAAGAATATCCTTAAGGATGGTCTAGTTAAAGTATATAAGACCGCACTAGAGAAGGGTGGTGCCCCTGTTGGTTTAATTGGAGAGGGACTTGAAGAGGCAGCTACTCAGATAACTCAAAATGTAATAGCAGGCAAAAGTACATTTGAAGGGGCTGCGGATGCGTTTGCTTCAGGTGCAGGAAGCGGTGTTGTGTTTACAGCTCCTATCTCTGCTATCAATGCAAAAAAATATATAAAGAATAAGATTGAAACATACGATACAAAAGATAAGATAGGTAAGATACTTATAGATGGTGCTGACGAAATACATAATCTATACAATGTATCTGTATCTTCAGATATAACACCTGAACAACTTGAGATTGCTAACTTAAATAAATCAAGAGATATCTTGGTTAATAACCTCAAGAAGAATGTAAAGAATGGAACAATTACAGAGGATGATGCTAAGCAATCATTATATGTATTTGATAAGGTAAGTCAGGTATCTAATGCTATAAAAGATTTAGATGTAAGTTTAGAGGACAAGGCAACTATTGCTACGTTATTAAGACAAAGAGAAGAACTTAAGTCTAAGATTGAGAACAAGGATGATGTATTGGTTATAAGAGAGAAACAGCAGATAGAGGATATTAACTCAAAGATTAATGAGATAGTATTAAAACCTAAAGAGGAAGCCACGCCCGAGGCAGAGGCTGTTGCTGTTACAGAAACTCCTGAGCAGACACAAAAAAGAGATGACAGGATATCTCTGATAGAATCAATGATTGCAGGTGATAATGTTTCTATTGCAGAAACGGGTACAGGAAAACTTATTCCTGAAGTAAGAACAGATTTACAAACAGAATTAGAAACTTTAAAACAAGAAAGAGATGCCATTCAAAAGCCAACAACAGAGAAAAGCGTGCTACGCACAGAACAACTCGAAGTGGGATTGCCAAAAGTGGGAGAAGGAGACAAAGGACAAGTCACTGCCCAAGCGGGTGTCGCTCCTGCGGAAACGGTCATCGAAGTAAAGCTACCTGAGATAGAGGTTCTAACGGAGACTGAGAAGCAGGATATTGCTGATCGGGTATCTGCATTAACTCCTGAGCAGATCAATGAGGAGGCTACTAAACTTGAGGAGCTACTTAAGCAGCAAGGACAGGAGCCTCAGTTTAAGATGGCAGATATGTCAGAGCCTGAGCTTGTTGATTTAATTACTACGGTAGAACAGAACAGAGCTAATCTATTAAAGAAAGCCGAGGCAACAAACGGAACTGAGCTTACACTTGATAATGGTCAGAAAGCCAAGGTGGATGTGGTGGCGTCGATATCCGTTTGGTATTCACGTCCAAAGTATGAGAACTCAATAACAGCCTCAATAAAGGATGATGCAGGAAACTCAATAGGCACTATATCATTTGATGTAAACTCTGTTGATGGTACAATATCTCCTTCAACTATTTTCATGGAGACCTCTGCCCCTGCTGATGCAGGTGTAATGAAGAACTTGCATAAGGCAATGTCCGACAATGGATTTGTCATAAGAGAGAACACCATGGAGGAGGTCAGATCATCTGATGAGAAATCTAAGGCTGAGCTTAAGGAAGCAATAGTGTCCTCAAAGACACCAACGGCTGAGTTTAAAAAGGAGAAGTCTACCACTTCTGCCGATGAGGTTAATGATATAGTTGATGCTATAAATGCTATTGAATCTCCTAACGTATCAACGAATCTTCAGCCTGACACAAAGCAGCCGTCATTAAATGTATCTGAACTTAATGAGAGAACGGATACACCAATGCAAACAGTAAGCATTGATGTGGTAAATGGCGTACCTGTGTTGTTTACTATATCAGACCAACTCACAACGGGCAATGTTACTAATCCGTTCACCAAGAAAGTAATCAACTTCCTGAAAGGAGGTCTTGGATTTAATGGAACAAAAGGTAATCAGGTGAATGCTTGGGCTAATGTTAATGAGCAACGAGCTACTGACATGAAGAATAAGGCTGTTCAGCTTTATAATCAAAATAAAAAAGTATTTGAGGATTTTTGGAAGAAGTACCCTCAGTATAATGGTCTTGTTCCTACCATGGTAGTTAAGATGGGAGAAGGATCTATCCTTTCCAACGAAGCTACATTCAGAGTCCTTGCTGATAACATAGCTAAGTTTCCGTTGTCGAATAGAAAGAAGGCACTGAAAGTTCTTATCAATGAAATTAAAACTGAGATATCTGAAAAAGAAAAAGCAATCTCTGAATTGGCAAATCCATTAACTAAGAGGAACTATCAGAAAGAGGTTGATGGGATGAAACAGATTTTGGATATAATTCAAAAATCAAAGCCAACATTAATTGATGACATCATATCTCCTAATTTTATAGCAGCAATAAGCAATCTTGACACAAGAAGAACTCTTATAGAAATAATAGCTTATGGTCAGCCTAATAATGCAGGGGAAAAAAAGAAAGCTAATCCTCCAAAGACTGCAGTTCCTTTAGCTATACTTGGTTTCGATAAGACAACTCCTGTTAAGGAGGTAAAGACAAAAGACTTTGCTTCATTAAACCTTGCTAACATAGTAGATGTTATTACTGACCCTCAGATGAGGGATGTAGAACAAAGACAAATTGTAGCTATTGTTGGTGTTGATGTTTTAAATCCGGGTGTTGTAAAGGTTGACCATCCTAATTACCCATTTGGTGTTAGAGGTAAGAGTATTGGTGTGCTTGAAAAGCCTGTTCCATTACAACAAGCATACGCTTCTGCATATAACTTAGCATTAAAAGGATTAATAAAAGAAGAAGTTAAAGCAGAAAAGAAAGGAAAAGCAAAGCCTGCTAGTGTTGGTAATATACTTACTCAAAAATTGGGTGTTCAGAATGGTTTGACAGCATTGGATTTTTTTGGAGCTGTATCTAATGGTGATGTAACCAATACACAGAAGCTAATTTCATTCATGAATAACGCTTTCCCTAGCGTTATGATTTCAACTGACAAAGAGACTTTTAATAATGTAATGAACTCTGATGGGGTTCGTAAATTCCTTAAGGGTGGAGAAGTAGTGTATGGAGTTACTGTTGATGGGGATATATATATAAACCCTGATGTTCATAATAGTGAGTCAGAATTATTCAATACATCGATACATGAGTTTGGTCACGTTTGGACTGACAATCTATTGACGACTGAAAAAGGAAAGGAAATATATAATAAAGGAGTAGATTTAATTAAGCAAGGTACTAAGTCGGACCCTAAGCTGAAGTCATTATATGATGAGCAACTCAAAAAGTTTAATGGCGATGAGTCTAAAGCTATGCGTGAGATTGTTGCAATCCTTATTGGTAATAAAGGAGAGACAATAACAAACGCTTCAATAAAATCAAAGTTCAATGAGTGGCTTCTTGGAATGTGGAAATATATTAGTACCACATTTAAAATGTCAAAAGATATTACTGCCGATGACTTACAGAATCTAACTCTTGACCAATTTATTGGTACAGCATTAGCCGATATATTTAGTGGCAAATCTATAGAGCCTTCTAAAGTTAAAGGCAAAAAGCTGAAAAATCCTGAGGCGGCTTTCCGTTCTAATCAGTCTATTGAATCTATCATCAAGACAGGTCTTGCCAATGGATTCTCTGACGAGTCTATTGTAAGGGTTCTTGAGAACCGTGGCTTCACCGCAGATGAGATTTCAAATGCGATGAAGGAAAATAAGAAGGCAGCTAGTAAGGTTGAAGTGTCCGAGGAGACATTGCCGGGGTATAACGCTGTGATGGAAAAGATCAGTGGTATCGTAGCTAAGGTTATTGGTCGTGTAAGAAACGAGAGCGATAGAGAAGCTGCAAGGCAACGTGCCTTTGATGATGCCATGGCATATCTTCAGGGGTCAAAGATATATGAGGATGCCACTGACGTGCAGCGTGAGATGCTAGTGCGTGATATTCGTGATAGGTTCTATGAGAAAGAGAAGAAAGCACCTAGTGTAGCTCGTTTATTAGGTCAGATAAAGGATGTCAAGAAGGTGACGATGACTGAGAAGTCTGCACTTAAGAAGCAGATTATGGACCTAGCACGTGGCGCACGTGATGCCAAGAAAGCAATAGCAGATGCTACTAGGCAGCTGTCTGAAGCTATGGATAATTTAGTTAAGGAAGGAAAGCTAACTGCAAATCAGGCTCGTATTCTTGTAAAGAAGTTCGCATCAGTTAATGTACTAAGCCCTAAGTCAGTAGGTAGATTTGTTGACTACGCTACAAAGGTATTTGAAAAGGCAGACTATGCCGAGCGACTCAGTCAGGCACGTGATACCAAGAAAGCTATCGCTAAGCTGTCAAAGAACAAAGAGAAGAACGCTGACCTTCGTGACTTAGGAACCAAGTTCCTAGAGATTGACCCATCAATGGTTGAGGATATTGATGCGTACAATGAGATGGCATTAAAAGTCAAGGAGGCTATCAAGGGTTCTACCATCAGAGGTCAGAAGGTAAACTTTGCTCAGACTGTAAACATTGAGGATACTACTAAGTATGTTAATGATGTATTAGAGACTCAGCGTAAGCAGCTATATGATGAGCGTGTTGAAGAGATTAAAGAGATGATGGGTATAGATGCCGAGGGTCTTAGCTACGAGGATATGATAGGATTGCTTGAGCCGGGAAAACCTGTTACGAAATACAATGAAGGTATCATTAGGTCTACCATCAATAAGGCGTTTAATACATACTCATCAATCATTAAGGATATGCTTTCTACAGGGAAGGATTCCTTTACAGGTGATGACGTATCATTCTCTAGCTCAGAGAAGGAGCTTATCAATAAGTTTATGGGAATGGATCTTAGTAAGCTAACGCCAAAGCAGGCACTAGAAGCTGTTGATGCATTGTCTAATTTTATTGAGAATAAATCTATAGCTAAGATGGGTTCAGTGATTGCTGATTACAATGGCAAGATAAACGCTCAAGAGATTGTTGATAGAGGTATATCCGCTAAACCATTGCAGATGTATTGGAGCCGTGGTATTGGTAAGTTTATGGCTGAGCAGTTTGCATCTCTTCCATTGCTAATAGAGAAGATGTTTAAGGGTGTTAAGGCGGGTGCTATTATTGAAAGAGCATCAGGTCTTATGAGTCTTAAGAATAATAAGGCAGCTGCTGAAAGACAGTCTAATAATACGGTAACCGAATATATTGATAAATTCTATAAGACAAAAGCAAACGGAGAGGAGTTTAATTCTGAGGCTAACTTAGTTGAACGTGGTCTTGTATCATTTATGACTCGTAATATTATTGGTACCGATGCTCAAATGAAAGCTGAGTTTGACAGAAGGAAGAAACTTATCGAGCAATCTATTGATGCGTTATCAAACGGTAATGATGTAGAAAAAAAGAAAGCAGAACTCTATCAAGCTGCATATGATAAGCTACTTAAGGATGCAAATAATACAAGAGAAGTAACATCAAAGGCTGACCCTAATAATCTAAAAGCTGTAATGTTTTGGCAGGAGAAGTGGTCTGATATATACGATAAGTTGTCAGATGTCTCTCTTGGTATATACAATAGGAGATTAGGCAAGGATATAAACTATACACCTGATAGGTTCTCTAGATTAAAGACTGCAAAAGAAAAGACAGAGCTAAGTAATTTGGAATCTTTATTCTATGGTAACACTAACTCTTTATATAAGAAAGAGGCGGGAGTAATTATGGAAGCAGAAAGACCTGATAATCTTCCATCAGACCCTGACAATGGTAATCCAAATATGTATATTGATTTATCATTTGACAAGAACAATGCTAACTCATACTACGATGCATTGGTTGATATGAATACAGCTAGCGACGTGCGTCAAATTGAATCGTTTATTAATTCAGAAGCGTTTAGTAAGATTGTACCTAACGAGGATGATAGGAATATCTTAAAGGAACGTATACAACTTTACGTAAGAAACATACGTGGTAAGAATATACTAGAGTCGGATCAAATGAATGAGGCTATTCGTAAATTAAATACGCTATCCGCAATAGGTGTTGGTCAGGCATTAGGTGGTATAACACAACCTATTAAACAGACAATACCTGTAGCTATAAATACTATAATGAATGCCGGTAACTTAAAAGTTAATGCACTATTTGATAAAGGAATGAATGAGTTCATGAATAAGTCAGGGTATGCTATCGCCAACCGTGGGTTAGAATCACAGGCTCAGATTGATTCAATCAATAAGTTGATTGACTTAGCTTCAAAGTCAGATGGTATAAAGGCTCTTAAGTATATTGAGAATGCAAACAAGATGTGGTTGGATATCTTCTTGGTTAAGCCCGACGTAGCTATCGCACGTTCATCTTGGATGACATATTACGAGAAAGCATTGAAACAGCAGGGGATTGATACTGACAATATAGACTACAGTACACATGAGCTGAATAAAGATGCAGCTGACTATGCTCAGTCTATGGTTGATAGGCAGCAGAATGTATCGGATAAAGACCTTCAAGGTAAATTGTTCTCTAGTAAGGAGCCTGTAAGACAGATGTTTGTTAAGGCTGTAATGCCATTTGCAAACTTCAGGATGAATCAGACTATGAGGATGACATCTGATGTATCTGTTCTCACAAGTAAGACATCATCTAAAGAAGATAAAGTTATAGCAGCAAGGTCATTAAGCGGATTTGCAGCTGAGATGTTTACATTTAAAATGATAGCTTCAGGTTCTGCAATATTGCTTGGCTCATTGGCAAAAGAAATTATGGGCAAAGACGAGGACGATGAGGATAAAGATAAGCGTATTAATAATATCATCAAGGGTCAAGCCACTAGTACATTGACTGATATGATATCTCCTGTTCCATTCCTAGATAAACCTATTGCAGCGGGGGCAAGTGCTGCACTTGAGCTTACTCAAGATTTTATGGATATACCTGCAGATGAACAGCTGTCAATATACGGAAGCACTAAGTCTGACTTTATAAGTTCACTTGGTACATTTGGTATTGCTGCTGACAGAGCGTCTAAGTTATATGATATTACAAAGCTAGCAAGCACGGGAGAATATACAGATGACTATGGTGTAACAAGGAAAATATCTGATGAGGATGCAGATGCTTTAGCTCCACTTATCGGAGCCTCATTATTAACTAATGTGGGATTAGCACCTACTGAAGTTAACAGTGTTGTTAACTATGCTGTGAAGGATGCCAAGAGGGATGCAAAATCGGTCAGTGAAAAAGAACATAAAGCAAAGAAGTATAAAGAAGAAAAGGTTAAAGAAATCAAACTTAAAAAGGGTGAGTTCGGATATCAAAAACCATCCGAGAAATTCGGAGGCAAAGGGTTTGGAAGTAAAACATTCGGAGGTAAATAAGTAGGTGGGGGACTTGATCCTCCATCTCCTATTTGTATCTTATATACTTAAGATTCTTTTGTCGTTCATAATAGACCATCATCTCTATATCATTTGCAGCTCCTTCTCTAGGAGTGCGTCCTGATAACTTAACCTCTCCTACTAGCTTATCGGCTTTGCCATAGATGATACCATCCTCGCAAGCCCATATAATAACAGGCTGTATTCTTTTGTCTATAAGTTTAACTAGCTTCCTTGCTGATATAGGAAGCGGATACGCATTATGAATTGTACGTATCCTTCCCTTAACTTCAGCGTATGCTATGAGTTGACCCTCGCTATCAAAGACCTTATAGTCTATATCTAATGGGTCTAGCTTTCTGAATGAGCCACCAAACATTGAGACGAATAGCTTCATTGCTTTCATCTCACGTTTAAGATCATCCTCTGTCTCAAAAATCTTCATGAGTCATTGATTTCAATATAACCTTTAGGTCGAAGATAAGATATTTAATATCTGCTTCGGCACGTTCAAGGTTTTTGTCAACCAAATCCTCATATAAATCATTTAAGACATCGTGAAGTTCATCTATCCTATCGGATATTTTCTTGGCTCTTTCAAGCGGGGTCTCTTTTTCCATTGGTGTTACTTGTTTATATTATTGAGTATCCTTCTTATCTTAATCTCAACATTATGTTCATGTCCATTGGGTAGGTTGTCAGATAGTAACTGCATTATACTATTAAGCCTATCCAACTTGCGTTGCTTCTCAACTAATTTCTGCTTCTCTATTTCATATATCTCTATCTGATTGTTAAGTGCAGCTATCTTATTTAGCAGGTCTCGTTGAGTCGGGTTCTTAAACATAGGCTCACGGTTCTCAAGAAACATAGACCTACTCTTGATGTAACGCTCACGAAGGTCTGCCTCATACCTTATGAACAGCTCTGCATTGCATACGTAGTGTATGATTGTTGCGTGGTCTTTACGAATTGATTTACCTATTGATGAGTATGTATGCCCACGATCCTTAAGAATCTTTGAGTATATCATCCTAGCATTTACATTCTTACGAGTCCTCGATGTAGTGACAAGGTCTTCAACGCAGAACTCGTCCTCGATTATTTTTTTTAGAGACTCCATCTCGCTTTCGATGCTCTCATATATCTTGTAGTTTATCATATTAATTTGATTAGATTCCTTTGTGTACTTCTACTCTTATACCATGCTCCCGTAGTTCCTTGTGTCTGAACTCCTGCAGCTTAGTCAACTTTCCTCCCTTATCTTTGACTTCGATAAACACTAAGTCAGAGTTAGGGGGTATAGCTATCAGGTCAGGGATACCGTTCTTGTTGGTGTTAATCAACTTGATAACGTAATATCCCTGAGCCTCTAGCTCCTTTATCTTCTTTGTCTGTATCTTCTGTTCGCTCATATACTACACGCCATCTTCAATCCATACCTGATCAAATAGGTTCTTGATTGAAGCGTCCATAATATCTGAGTCACGCATTAACTGAATCATTGCCTCAGTATCCGATTTGCGAATTGCGAATCGCTTGGCTAGGAAGTAGGCAAATGGAACGCAGTCGTCATCTAGCAGTATCTCATCTAGCTGTATGGCTAGCTCTTCCTGAGGGAGGACTGTTGTTACAAAGATGATTGTGTACTCCTCACCTTTCTTAACCCATCTGTCTTGTGGGATTTTTGCGGGACGATTGCTATCGTCTATGCACATACATTTTACCATGGTTATTGTTTTGATTTAAGGTTCATCATTCGTTTAAGATATATAGCAAAGTCCAACGCCTCCTCGTATGCGTGTTGCATCCACTCCTCCTCGGATAGTTGAGCTTGGTCTACAGTAACTCCGTACTTATGTAGACCCATTGCCTCTCTATTTATTAGGTCATTCATAACATCCTTGTAGGTATTCGATTGTACCTTATCTGAGTAGTTGCTATTCATGCTATTAGTTTTTTAAAGTGGTTAACGGTATAGTCTTTTTTCTTGGTGACAGCCTTGTATATGTCATGCTCGATTCCTCCCTTTGAGAATATCCAATAAACATCATTGTCGGGTCTATCCTTGGTTGTCATCCTATCCTTGCTCTGCCAATAGCTTGTTGCACTGAAGTCAATGTTATAGTATACCAAGCACTCAGCATCACGAAGAGATATACCCTCCCTTCCTGAAACAATCTGAAGGGCTATCGATTTATCAGTGTCCTCGAAGACACTAAGCTCAGTAGTCAGGTCATCCTTGAACACCTGCTGAAGCGCATTAAGCTCCTCCTTAAACTTATAGAAGATACCAATCTTCTTACCATTAAAGTGGCTTCTAATAAACTCAGCCTTGGTGGTATCGAGTACCATAGAATTACCGCTCTCAAATTTAATAGTTCCTGAGAACAGTTGATGCATCTTCATCATTAATTTTACAGGAGTATCCCCTAATATTATCTCAGACTTACCCTCAACCACTAGGTCTTTCTTTAGCTTAGAGATTAGAGTATAGGTAGAGTCCTTAAGTGTAACCTCAAGAACCTTCTCAGTTGTCTTGGTCTTAAAGCCTGCCTCAGCTTGAGTGTAGCTGATAGTGTATGGCTTCATTACCTCAAGGATTGATTCCCTTCCCTTGGAGTAGTCCTTAATGAACAGACCATTTATCTTCTTCTCAGTTACATTAACGTATGCATCAGAGAATCGATAGAAGTTCTTGAAACTACTAAAGGGATTACCGGGGATATAACATACCTGATGGTACATCTGAGAGTATGACTCAGGTGTTGGTGTACCTGATAGTAGTATTACTCTTGGCTTATACTTAACTAGTATATCCCTAACCGTCTGACATCTTTGGTTCGGCTTAGGGAATGCACCAATACTATGAGCCTCATCCAATATAACTAAGTCCCAATGATAATCATCAGCAACAGTATGAAGGCTCTCGTAATTTATTATTGTTATATTGAATGAAGGGTTAAGCATATCGTAGTCATTCCTAATAGAATCGATAGCCTTTTTCTTTGTCACAAATATTGCATTTTTTGTGACAACATTCTCAGCTATACCAAAACTAGTCAGCGTCTTTCCCGTGCGAACCTCCATTGCTAGGTATAGGAATCCATTGTTTATCAGTATGTCTGACCCACGTTCTATGATATCCGTTTGGTATTCACGGAACGTGACGTTGCTCTTGTTTAGCATATCTTTTTCGTGTAGTTGTTTGTAGTATTCGCAGCTCTCAATGACACGCTGTAGTATGATCTTATCTGTATTGTACTTAGGAGCCTTCTCTATTCTAGACTTCTTGCCTACACCTACCTTGACATCCTTAGTCTGAGTGAGAACCCTTCTAAGTCTATCGCAGTATTCGTGCATAAACTCATTGCCATTATTAGCATACCTTGGTATGTAGTGTTCCTCTATCTTATCGTCCGTCTGCATCTGCCACATTTTATTACTCGTGTATACTCAGATATGTCAGGATACTCACACTCGCAGAGAAGTTCTTTCCTACTTCCATCGTTGTTAAAGTTATCCTTGATATACTTTAATAGCATAGAGCAGTGTTCAAACATCTCTACCTCTTGAAAGTAAAGTATCATTGTCTCGATATTATCCAACTCAATCTCGTCGTCAGGATAGTGTGAGAATACTGCAAGATTAGAATCTAATATATCATCGAGCGTTACGTTTCCCACAAGCACGTTAAATGAATTAATCATTGCCACGTGTATTGTCTGTTGCTGATTCATCTTATTCGTAGTTTAGCTGTTGTTGAAAATCACCATCTTGTTTAGTCCTGATAATAATCCACCGCCCTTGTTGGTCTCGTCCTTCCTCAGGCATTACACCTTCCTTAAAGATGGCATAGGAAACTAGCCATTTGTAGAAGCGTGTCCTGCTGATAGTCATACGAGCCTTCGGTCCGTAGTCAGGGTACTCCTCGATAAAGTTATAATATAAATCGTTCTTATATAATCTTATTCCCGAATCAAGTGAAACTATTCTGTTCTGATTATCAACCAATCCACACCACTCGATGAACTCGTGGCAGGTCTCAGCGGAAAGCTGACGAATTTTAAGGTTAACAAACTTAGACTTAACAAGACCCGTCCTTAGGTAATTCTTTAGGCATCCAATCATGTAGTTGTCAAACTCGCACCAATCGTCATCAGTCCAATCACCGAACATCAGCTTACCGAACTCATCCAATGGGGTGAAAGATTTGCTGTAGTATTGGTGCAGCTCAAGCTCCCACTTGCGTCGGGCAAATGAATTACCTGACCCCTTGATAGCATAGTTGGTGGTTATGGCAATCTTAGGTGACCTGCTAAATGGAATCTTGATAGCGTCCTTGTTCTTCTTCTCAAGCGTTAGACCCTCGGTTACTACCGAGAACAGTCGCTCGAAGTCGAAGTGTTTCTTCACGTCATCGAAGCATAGTATCTGAGTGTCCGCTGATACTAGCTGATACGCAAAGCTACGCTCGAAGGTGAACGACTTACCATCGATGACTACTAGCTTCTTCATATTACTAAGTGCGTTCATGAATAGACCCTTGCCTGTCCCACCCTCAGGGTTATCGCTGATGACCTCATCGTTAAGGATTATAGCAGGGCAGAAGGATAGGTTCTTGTATCCGTGAAGTAGGAATCCTATCGTACTCTCCATCGTCTTGACCCTTCCCTCGTCACCTCCGTTGATGTTTGACACGAACCTACGGAAGTCACATCGGTCTGTTACATTGCACATATTAAAGTTCCTATCGATGACGTGGTCTTTCCAAACATAACCACCCAAGTCAAGATAGTCTATTGACTTGACCTCGTTCTCGGTTACCTTGACAGCGCAGTTCTTGTAGTATAGGTACGAGCTATCCTTTGTATCAGCTATGAAGTATATGTCAATCGTAGACAGCATTGATAGGAACTCCTCCTTGAAGAAGCGAGTGTTATCAGCGAAGTAGTTATAGATTGCGATGTCGTCCATCTCCAATAGATGGTTTAGTACGTAGTCCTTAATCTCCTTCTCTGATGTGTGGTCGATAAGGTTGTTGGTCACCTTAACAAACACGTAGTTCTTTCCACCCTCAGGGCAGTACTTGTAGAACCCTGAGTCCTCTAAGAACTGCTTGAACTGAATGTGTATCACCTTGATGACACCCCTATCGTTCTTCGTCCAAAAGGTCTGCTTGTCATTCTCTTCCTCGACCTTATTAAGAACAGCCTCGATAGTATCGCTATCCAAGTGGGAGTCCTGTAGTTGGTAGCGAATCTCTTTTTTTGATACACCCCTGCGTAGCTTGGCTTTAATCTGATTGATACGCTCCTCATCCTCGTAGTACTTAGTACCGAAGTTGGTGGTATTACGATAGGCTGAGTCGATTGTTATACCTATCTCACGTATCGTGAAGTCATCCGTTGCGTATTGGTTTAATACGTATGCTGCTAGGCTCTTGTTGATACCAAAGTCATTGAATGCCATTGCAAGGATGTAGCAGTTCTGATTACGCTGACCCTCAGTCATTGGGTATTTCTTACTCCACCACTTAACGAGTATGTCCACAATCTTATTCTCGTCAGTGATAGGTATAGTTGCGATGTCCTTGTTCTTATTAACCTCAGTGTACTCAGGTTCCTCGATGACATCCCAAATTGATGAGTTCTCGTTGACGTGTATGAGTGGGTCATAAGACTCGTAGCACACACGGCTTACGTTCTTGCTTGTCTTGTCGAAGTATGGTGAGTTGAAGTAACGCTCAAGTGAATTGAAGTAGTTGGTGTGGTTCTCTGAATCGGCAGGAATCTTTACCAATACCTTTAGACCGTTACCCGATGGTGATATGAATACACTGAACACGTACTTGTTCTTGCTTAGGTTCTCCTTATCCTGCAGTAGTTCTTTCTGCTTGGTGTATCCGTCGAAGTCTAAGCATATTATACCTGAGTGAGATACGATTGCTGTATCTGCTCTCTTGTTAAACGTACCGCTGAAGCAGATGGCAGGTAGTTGCTTCTTCATCTCGTTTCGCTCAGGCTTACGCTTCTCTGCACGTATCTTCTTTACTAGTTCCTTTGTAGCACCCTCCTTGATTCGTTCGAGTATCCTATGTACGTCACGAAAGAAGGGGGTGTCCGTATCTCTGATGTTTTGAAATATGGTTACCTGATTCTGCATGGTTTGGTGTCGGATTTATGTTGATTTAAAATAGCTAACTTACTGTGTATTAATCTCTCTGTCGATTATGTCAATTATATTATTAAAATATAATAATAAATAATAATAATAATAGAGTAGTATATATAGAGATAATAGGGGGTACTTATTCGTAATAATCGTCATTGTTATTTGGATAAAAAAGGGGAGTGGTTAGCTCCCCTTCTTATCGCATTGGTATTCAATTAGAAAGGAAGACCATCATCCTCAGAAGGTGTTGATACCTTCTTAGTTGTTGGCTTCGATTTTCCGACAGCAACGCTGTCACCTCCACCCTTCGGCTCATACGTGTCCAACTCGATGTAGTGGTTACCACTACGTGCGGTCTTGATGTTGAGATTAACCCAACCCCGTTTCTCGTGCTGCTTGATAAAGGCGATAGCCTCATCAACTTTCATTGACAATCGTCCTACGACGAAGTCAGGTGCGTTCTCATTTCGTTTGAAAGAGAAACCGTCTGCGAAGATTTTTTCTTCTGTACTCATTGTGTAATTGGTTTTTGTTTTTGCCCTGATCTATTTAACCTAGCTAAGACCTTCAGGGCTAAGCCTTTAGCTAAGTGTATGGGTGTCCTCAAGGACACTAGTCTATTCAAGACTCTCGTCAATGTAGTAGTTAGCGATGTCATCCGTTGCGTTATCAGAGAAGTACCGATTGTAAA
>Ga0214919_10005142_pt1 | contig 18710 bp, 15 predicted proteins | sample LL1503_MetaG_FD_177994 | JGI IMG/M metagenome (GOLD analysis project Ga0214919, IMG submission 177994) | Freshwater microbial communities from Lake Lanier, Atlanta, Georgia, United States - LL-1503 | ecosystem: Environmental > Aquatic > Freshwater > Lake | place: USA: Georgia | collected...
AGGAGCTCACTGCATTGCGGACCGAGAAAGCCGGTCTCGAGGGGCTCCTGAACGATCCCAAAGCGATGCGGCGGCAAGTGATCCGGGAGATCGAGCAGGATGCCAAGCAATATGGCGATGATCGACGGACCCGGATCGAGGCGGCCAGCCGTGCAGTTGCCGAAGTCAGGATTGTGGACGAAGCGGTGACGGTCATCGTGTCTGAAAAAGGGTGGGTGCGGACCCGCCAGGGCCATGGCCATGATGCGACCCAGTCCAGTTTCAAATCCGGGGATGGTTTTGATGGCGCGTACGAAGTTCGCAGCACCGATTTCCTTCTGGTCATTGCTTCGGATGGCAGGGTCTTTTCAGTACCCGTCAGTACCTTGCCAGGTGGTCGGGGCGACGGTCAGCCCGTCACCAGTCTGATCGATCTAGCGGCTGGTACCAAGGTGGCCTGGGTGTTCGCGGCACCTGCCGATGGCGGAATTTTGTTGGCGACAGATGGTGGTATCGGACTATCCTGCCAGGGGTCCGATTGGGTCGGGCGTAACCGCAGTGGGAAGTCGTTCATGACGATTGAGTCCGGCGATCATCTGCTGCGGCCTGCCTTGTTGGGCTCGACGCCTTCCCTACCATTGCGGGTGGCCTGCCTGTCATCGGGTGGCCGTCTGCTCACGTACTCGGTGACCGATGTGAAGGTTTTACGCAGCGGCGGGCGCGGCAGTACCCTGATGGCGCGCGAAAGCGACGAACGTCTGTCATCGCTTGTGGCTTATGGACCGGACGGAGTCCTGGTGCGAGGCACCGGACGTGCCGCGAAGGCCGTTGAACGGACCATGAGCGGGCGGGAATTGGGGAACTATGATGGTGTGCGTGGGCGCAAGGGTCGATTGCTGGAGCCACGGGTGCGCGATGGCAGCATGGTCTGTGTGCAAGCGTCCGCCTCCACCTCGGGTGGCTGAGGGCGTGTCCAGTCGGGGTGAACGGATTAGCCGGCTCGCGCGCTCGGAGACGAACTCGCGGGATGGTGCTTACCTTCGCCGATTCGGTGCGGCGTCTTGACTCCCCGCCCGGCGATCCCGGTTCGTGCCGGGTTGTTCTTCTGTGCCGCAGTCGCCGCCGGGGCGCTGGGCTTCGGGATGTATGCCCAGTTGGTCTGGCAGATGCGGCCATGCCCCTGGTGTACCTTGCAACGCTTGATCTACGCCGTCATCCTGTTGTCGAGCCTGGGTGGCGTTGCCATGAACTGGCCTAGCCCGCGGCTCTGGATCAGTTGCACCGTGATCCTGATGGCGGCCGCTGGAATCGCAGCGGCAGCCTGGCAGTCTTTTGGCCCGGTCGATCCCGGCGGGTGTGCCCTGACCCTGGCAGACCGGATCGTTCAGGCGACCGGATTGGATGTGCGCCTACCCAAGATGTTCTCAGCGACCGCTAACTGCGACGAAGCCAATGTCCCATTGCTGGGCATCCCGTTCGCGATCTGGTCGCTTCTGACTTACGCAATCATTGGTGCCGTGATGGCGTTTGTGACCTGGTCGGGCCGGCCCAGCAGGGTTGCCGAGGAGCGCTGATGCCGATCGGAGAGATCGGCAGCTGGATTCCAAGCCATGCCGTCAGCGGTTGACGTCAACAATCACGCGTCCGCGAACCTTGCCCGCGAGCAACTCGGGCGCGAGGGTCAGCGCCTCACTCAGCCCGATTTCGCGCGATGCAATCATGTCGAGTCGTGGCCCGGTCAGGTCTCGCGCCAGTCGAGCCCAAGCCGCGACGCGCCTTGGTACCGGGCACTGGACGCTGTCGACACCGACCAGGCTGATCCCACGGAGGATGAAGGGCGCGACGCTTGCCGGGAAATCCATCCCCTGCGCCAGACCCGTTGCAGCAACGGTGGCACCATAGCGCAGGCTCGCGCAGACGTTGACCAGGGTGTGACTGCCAACGCAATCGATGGCGCCCGCCCAGCGCTCTTTGCCCAGTGGCTTACCTGGCGCATCGAAGTCCGAACGTGGCAGGACTTCGGCCGCGCCGATCGCTCGTAACCAGTCCGCCTGATCGGTCTTGCCGGTCACAGCCACCACCCGGTGCCCGGCCTGAGCCAGGAGGGCCACAGCAACGCTGCCGACGCCGCCCCCGGCACCCGTAACCAGCACTTCGCCCTCACCGGGTTGGACTCCGCTGCGCGCGAGCGCTTCTGTGCAGACTTCAACGCAGAGCGCGGCGGTATACCCAGCGGTTCCGATGGCCATCGCCCGTCGGGTGTCGATGGCTGCGGGTAAGGGAACCAGCCAGTCCGCCGGAACCCTGGCGTGCTGGGCCAGACCGCCCGGATGGGTCTCACCGACGCCCCAGCCGTTGAGAACCACCGCCTGACCAGGCGTGAACCGCGCGTCGCGGCTATTCTGGACGATGCCAGAGAAGTCAATCCCGGCAATCAGCGGGAATTTACGAACGATCGGCTTGCCCGTCAGCGCCAGGGCATCCTTGTAGTTGACGGTCGACCATTCCACACGTACGTCGACGGTGTGATCGTTCGCCTCGCTGAGGAGGCTCTCATCCACCGATTCCACGGATGCGATCTGTGATTTTCCACTCGGGTCGTTGGGATCCTTGCGGACGACGATGGCACGAAACATGGGGAGCTCCAGAGTTTGGGTCTTGTTTCGCACGATCTTAAAGCATGACCCTTGAAATCCGGTTCAGTGACCCCCATTTCCGCCATCGACGTCCGGCAACTGTTCCGGAGTGACCTTCATCGAACCATCATCGACGAGCGAACCATGAGCGAGATTGAATCGAAACCCCAAACGATGGGCTTCCAGGCTGAAGTGAAGCAACTGCTTCACCTGATGATCCACAGCCTCTACAGCAATCGGGAAATTTTTCTGCGTGAACTCGTATCGAATGCATCGGATGCCTGCGACAAGCTGCGCTTCGAAGCGCTCGATCACCCTGCGCTGTGGGAAGGCGACCCGGACCTGGCCATTGAAGTCGATTTTGACGAGACGGCCCGGACCATCACGATCCGTGATAACGGAATCGGTATGTCACGCGATGAAGCGATCGCGCATCTTGGGACGATTGCCCGCTCCGGGACCAAGGAGTTTCTGTCCAAGCTGGACGGCGGTGGGCGGGGCGATGCTCGCCTGATCGGTCAGTTTGGGGTTGGTTTCTATTCGTCCTTTATTGTCGCGGACCGCGTTGCCGTGCGGACGCGTCGGGCGGGCTTGCCCCCCAGCGAAGGCGTCTGCTGGACCAGTGAAGGCAGCGGCGATTTCACCGTGGAATCCATCGATCTGCCGCGGCGCGGAACCGAAATCGTCCTTCATCTTCGCGCGGATGAGGCCGCGGGCGCCGGTACAGAAGAAGACGGAGAGAGTGGCATCTCGCGCCTTTCGGATCTCTTGAGTGGCTGGCGGCTTCGTTCGATCCTGCGCCGCTACAGTGACCATATCTCGTTACCGATCCGCATGCGTGCGCCCAAGCCGGCGGACGAGGCGGGCGGTCCGGACCTCGAGAAAGCCGACGTTGAGGCGCTGATGGCCGAGGTGGAAGCGGGGGCAGACAAGGCCGCATCCGAGGCAGGCGATGCGACACCGATGGCGCCCGTCGGCTGGGAGATGGTCAATCAGGCATCCGCACTCTGGACGCGTTCCAAGTCCGAACTCGACGATGACGCCTACAAGGCTTTCTACCGTCATACCAGTTCGGATTATGAGGACCCCCTCGCGTGGTCGCACAACCGGGTCGAAGGTCGAACCGAATACACCCAGCTGCTGTTTATTCCGGGACGGGCGCCGTTCGATCTTTATGACCGTCAGGCGAAACATGGGCTGCGGCTCTATGTGAAACGCGTATTCATCATGGAGGATGTTGAGCATCTTCTGCCGTCGTACCTGCGGTTCGTACGGGGTGTGATCGACGCGGCCGATCTGCCCCTGAACGTATCGCGCGAAATTCTTCAGGATTCCCGCGACGTCAAAGCGATCCGCGATGGCAACACGCGGCGGGTGCTGGGTCTTCTGGAAGATCTGGCTGAGAACCGCAAGGAGGACTACGCGAAGTTCTGGAGCGCGTTTGGTGCTGTTCTCAAAGAAGGCCTGGGCGAAGATTTTGGTAATCGTGAGCGGCTGTCCAAACTGCTACGATTTGCAACGACGCATCAGGATTCGGCCGTCCAGGATGTCGCGCTTGCTGACGTGGTTTCGCGCATGAAACCCGGTCAGGAGTCGATTTTCTACATCACTGCCGAGAGCTGGCAGGCCGCGCGTTCAAGCCCGCATCTCGAGGCGTTCAAGGCGCGCGGGGTGGAGGTGCTGCTGCTGACCGACCGGGTTGACGAGTGGATGTTGTCGTATCTGCGTGAATTCGACGGTAAGAAGCTGCAAAGTGTTGCCGCTGGGGATTTTGATCTGAACAAACTGGGAGAGGCAGCCGACGGCGCGACGCCTGCCACACCCGCAGCCGATGACCCGGCCGATGCGCAGCTGATCGAGCGGATCAAGACCAGCCTGGGCGAACGCGTGAAGGACGTTCGGGTCACCCAACGACTCGTGGACTCCGCTGCCTGCCTGGTTTCGGCAGAAGGCGACCTGAGCGGCCATCTCGAACGCATCCTGCGCGAGGCCGGACGTGAGGTCCCAAGCCGAAAGCCGATCCTGGAGGTGAATCCGGGACACCCCTTGGTGCGACAGCTCAAATCACAACTCGGCACGGATGGCGGTGGCGCCCGATTTGATGATTGGGCTTCGGTCATCTTCGACCAGGCGACCCTATCCGAGGGCGGGCGGCTCGAGGATCCGGCGGGGTTTGTGAAGCGTCTCAATGATCTCTTGCTCTCGCTTGCGCTGCGGTGAGTGCGACCCGACTGGGATCGGCTCCCCGGCGCCTTGACCGTGCCTTGAGTTCAGTTTGGGTGGCTGCGCGTCGATGGTGACATCGCGCGCCCGCACCCGGGAGTCCGTCAGTTTTTCTGAACTGGATGGCGTGCGTTTTCTGCACCTGGGCGATAGTCCCTGGGTGCAGAGCGCCGTCCGACTGGATGCGCCGCATGCGCTCGAGCTGGAATATGTTCGTCAGATGACGGGCTGGTTACTGTTCCTTCATGCGCCTGCGCAGATCGCCATGCTGGGTCTTGGAGGAGGGTCTCTGGCGAGCTGGAACTTGCGCTACCTGCGACGGACGCGGGTGGTGGCGGTCGAGCATAATCCGGCGGTCATTCTCGCGGCCAGGACCATGTTTGGACTGCCCGCAGAGGGGCCTCGATTTGAGGTGGTGGCCCAGGATGCCCTGCAGTGGGCGCAGGCCGCCCCGGCGAAAGGTTTCGGGGTGGTGCAGGTGGATCTCTATGACAGTGCGGCACGCGGTCCGGTACTGGACACGGTGGACTTCTATCGGACGGTACGCAATCTTCTGATGGATTCCGGCGGGCTGATGGTCGTCAATCTGTTTGGACTCGCACAGGGGCTCCAACACAGTCTGGCGCACTTGCGTGAAGCCTTTGACGATCGGATTCTGTTGCTTGCGCCGAGTCACGCTGGCAATCGGATCGCGATCGGTTTTCACGGACCGCCACTGCAGATTGACCCGGAGGCCTTATCCAAACGCGTCGCCTGGCTTGAGCAGCGGTTTGGCTTTCCTTACGGCAGCTGGCTTGAGGGCACCGAAACCCTGCAACTGTAATTCTGGCGGGTTAGGGTCCGCTAAGGCTTCAGGGCCCGCTGATGCTTGAGGGCCCGAGAACGTATCAGGGATCGCTAACGTATCAGCCCACGTTAACGCATCAGCGCCCGCATCGCCCGGTCCAGCCCGGCCATCGTGACCGGGTACATGCGATCGCCCATCATTTGACGCATCATGGCTACGGACTGTCGATACGCCCAGACGCCTTCAGGTTCGGGGTTGAGCCAGGCGTTTCGGGGGAACCGGTCCAGCAGGCGCTGGATCCACTCGGCACCCGCTTCCTCGTTGTGGTACTCGACCGATCCGCCTGGCTGCATGATCTCGTAGGGGCTCATGGTGGCATCGCCGACAAACACCAGACGCCAGTCAGGATTGAATTTTCGGATCAGGTCCCAGGTCGAGGTTCGTTCCGTGGCCCGACGTCGGTTATTTTTCCATACATGGTCATAGACACAGTTATGAAAATAAAAAAACTCAAGATTGCGGAATTCGCTTCTGGCGGCTGAAAAGAGCTCTTCGGTACGCCGGATGTGGTCATCCATCGTGCCGCCAACATCCATCAGCAGGAGGACCTTGACGCTGTTATGGCGTTCCGGGCGCAGGCGCAGGTCAAGCCAGCCTGCGTTGCGGGCCGTGGCACCAATGGTGCCGTCCATGTCCAGTTCGTCGGCCGCACCCTCGCGGGCAAAACGGCGCAAGCGCCTAAGCGCGATCTTGATGTTGCGGGTACCGAGTTCGACCGTGTCGTCATAGTCCCGATAGGCGCGTTGCTCCCAGACCTTGATGGCGGTGCGGTTGCCCGCAGACGGTCCGCCGATACGAACGCCCTGCGGGTGGTAACCCCCGTTGCCAAACGGGCTGCTGCCGTTCGTTCCGATCCATTTCGAGCCGCCCTCGTGGCGTTCCTTCTGCTCGTCCAGTAACTGCTTTAAGCGCTCCATGAGCGCATCCAGGCCCCCCCCCTCGGCAAAAGCGGCGTCGATCGCGGCCTTTTCCTCTGGCGTGAACTCCCGCTGAAGGAGCCGCTTCAGCCAGTCTTGCGGCAACTCTGCGCCGAGGGCGCCGATCGCATCAGTCAGCGACGAAACCCCATGAAAGTAGACGCCAAACGCCTTGTCGAATCGATCAAACAGGCGTTCATCCTTGATCAGGGTCATGCGGGCGAGCCAGTAAAACTCATCCACGGACGGACCAACCACGCCCTCTTTCAGCGCCTCGAGCAGGCGCAGGTGCTCGTGCAGCGATACCGGCAGCTTGGCGCGGCGCAGATGAAAGAGGAAGTCAACGAGCATGCAGGTGCCTCAGCGATTCTGTCGCTGCATGAACATCAGGCGTTCGAACAGGGCGAGATCCTGCTCGTTCTTGAGCAAGGCGCCTGCGAGCGGGGGCAGTCCGGGTTTGCCATCGGGGCCGGGCGCTGGTTTGCTGACCGATTCCGGCGGGATGTCTTCCGCCAGCAACAGTCTGATCCAGTCCAGGAGTTCGCTGGTCGAGGGCTTTTTCTTTAGCCCCGCAATGTCGCGCATCTGGTAAAAAGCGTCGAGCGCAGCGGCCACCAGGGTTTTCTTCAGGCCTGGGAAATGAACATCGACGATCGACTGCATGGTTTCCCGATCGGGGAACCGGATGTAGTGGAAAAAACACCGGCGTAAAAACGCGTCCGGTAATTCCTTTTCATTGTTTGATGTCACGATCATGAGCGGGCGATGCCGCGCCCGAATGGTTTCGCGGGTCTCGTAGACGTGGAATTCCATCCGGTCGAGTTCGCGCAGCAGATCGTTCGGGAATTCGATATCGGCCTTGTCGATTTCATCGATCAGCAGAACCGCAGGCTCCGGGCTGTCGAAGGCCTGCCAGAGCACGCCCCGGACGATGTAATTGGCGATGTCACGCACGCGCTCGTCGCCGAGCTGCGAGTCGCGCAGACGGGATACCGCGTCGTATTCGTAGAGACCTTGCTGGGCCTTGGTAGTGGATTTGACGTGCCATTGCAGCAGTGGCATCCCCAGTTCACGGGCGACTTCCTCTGCGAGCATGGTTTTGCCGGTACCCGGCTCTCCTTTGACCAGGAGCGGTCGCGACAGCCTGGCAGCCGCGTTGACTGCGAGTCTGAGATCGTCGGTCGCAACGTAGGTGGAAGACCCTTCGAATCGGGCGTGCGTCTTTTGGTTTCGGGCTGAATCATTCATGTTTTGGATCATACTTCAATGCCCTCGCGACAATATCAGGTGATGCGTCGGATCGTCGCATTGTTGGATTGCAGTGCTTCAAACTGGCGGTCCGACAGTCTGGTCGGTAAAATCTGGGAGATGATCGTTGGTCAATTTTTACTTATTCATGGGACCCGCATGAAGTCTTCTGCTCTCGCGGCCACGGTTTTTGTTGCTGCCTCGCTTGCCTGCCCGACTTTGTTCGCCGCTGACGCAGTTCAGGGCAGCGCAGAGGCAGCTCGCAACAAAACCTCAATGTGTATCGGCTGCCACGGTATCCCCGGATATAAGGCGTCGTTTCCCAGCGTTTATTCGGTTCCAATGATTTCGGGGCAGTCGCCGAAGTACCTTGAAAACGCGCTGTTGGCGTACAAGAAAGGCGAGCGCAGCCATCCGACGATGCGGGGCATCGCGGCAGGACTGAGCGATCAGGACATGGCCGATCTCGCTGCTTACTATGGCGGCGGACAACAGAGCGCAGCGGCCCCTGCCGCCGCAGCCAAGTGAAGGTAACCGGGGTAGTCAAGATGAATTTCAGCCTTAAGCAGTACCGCCGGATGATTCCAGTCACGGTTGCCTTTGTCGCACTGGCCGGGAGCGCGCTGACCCAGGCCGCCGACCTGAACGGCGCCAAGGAAAAGGCCGAACAGGTTTGTGCCGCCTGCCACGGCAAGGACGGCAATTCGCCGGTAGATCCCTCGTATCCACGTCTGGCGGGGCAGCATCAGGATTATCTGCGCCGCGCCTTGCTTGACTACCACAGCGACGCGCGCAAGAACGCCATCATGGGTGCTCAGGCCAAAGCGCTGACGAAGAAAGAGATTGGGGATCTGGCCGCCTACTACGCGTCTTTGCCCGGGCAGTTGGTCGTTCGCAAGTGATCCGATCTTCGGTGGTCGGCGAGGTGATGGTTAGCGGGGCACCTCCGTCCCGTGCTCTCTGAGCACCTCGGTGAACCCGACGACAGATGATGTTTTCGGGCAATCCCAGACACTGCGCGCCGATATCGAAGTAATCGGGCTGGTCGGCGTGGCGCACGGCGCCTCCCACTTCTACCAACTCGCGCTTCCCCCGTTATTCCCGTTTCTGCGCGACGAGTTCGGCCTGTCGTGGACGATGCTGGGCGCTATCACGACCGTTTTTTTCATCGTCTCAGGCGTCGGACAGGCACTCGCGGGTTTTGTTGTCGATCGATTTGGTGCGCGACGCACACTCATGGTCGGCATGTGTTCGATGAGTGCCGGAGCAGCGGTCGCTGCTCTCGCCCCCGGGTACGCTGCGTTGCTTGTCTCAGCCATGCTGATTGGTTTTGGCAATTGCGTCATGCATCCTGCCGACTATGCCGTGCTGAATTCGAAGATCTCCCCGCGCCGCATCGGTCATGCCTTCTCGGTACATGGCTTGTCGGGCAATCTAGGGTATGCCGCCGGACCTGCGTTGTTGTACCCGATGGCGCTGCTCTACGGTTGGCGCGTTGCGATGGGGTCCGCCGCGGTGATCGGTTTGATCGTACTTGGAATTATTCTGTTTCGGCCGCGATCGTTTGAAGTTCTGGAGCGGTCTGGCGCCAGTTCGCCCGCCGTAGCCAGTGCTGCGTCAGCAGCGTCCGGTCGGACGGCCCAGACAGCGACATCCGCAGAGCAAGCGGGCAGGGCGTTCATGGGACTTCCGTCGTGGTTGAGTCCCAGCGTGCTCCTTTGCTTTCTGTTCTTCGTGGCGGTCACACTGGCCAGCACGGGACTGCAGAATTTTGCGCCGCAGGCTCTGCAGGTGATCTACGGGATCAGCGCATCGACCGCGACGGGCGCCTTGACGCTGTACCTGATCGCCGGTGCCTGTGGGATGTTTGCGGGCGGCTTTGCGGCCGCAGCCTCCAATCGCCATGAGCGCATCGCCATGGCCTGCCTGATCGGTTGTTCGCTGCTGCTGTTTGGCCTTGCCAGTGGCATCGCGCCGTCGTTCATGATTCTTCCCGTGCTTGGGCTGGCAGGTTTCTTTCTGGGTATTCTCCAGCCGTCGCGCGATATGCTGGTGCGCAAAGCGGCACCGGTCAAAGCGAGTGGTCGGGTTTTTGGCTTGGTGTATTCCGGGATCGACGTCGGTGGTGCGATCGGCCCCGCCGTTCTGGGATCACTGTTGGATCACCAGCACCCGGGAGCGGCGATCGCCGTCGCTGCCTGCGCCGTCATGGCTGGTGTTGCCGTGGCCGCCGCGATCGCTCAGAGCCTGGCCAGGGCTCACTAGTCAGGCGAACCGAAGCCGGTTGAGGCGTTGCGTCCGACAACACCCGACGCCGGGAAGATCCTGTCAGAACAGTCGTACCAGAAAGGCAGGCTAAAGCAGTCCTTCAAACAGGAGGGCGTCCACAGAATCGCCTGCTGCAATATCGCCCTGCTCATGACGCAGAACGAGCATGGCGTTGGCTTCGGCCATGGAGCGCAACACCCCGGAGCCTTGCTGCCCGGTGACCCTGGCCTCCAGTTGCCCGTCGCTCGCGGAACTCACCACCGCGCGTTGGTACTCGGTGCGGCCGGCCCGCTTACGCAGTGCATGAACCGAGCGCACTGGAACCGTCAGCAGAGGCTCGGGCCTCGCACCCGCCATTCGCAGAAGGGCGTCGCGCACAAAAAAGAGGAAGGTGACCATCACCGCGACCGGATTGCCGGGCAGTCCGAAGTAGACGGCTTCACCGACCCGTCCGACCGCCATTGGGCGACCGGGGCGCATGGCAATTGTCCAGAAGGCGACTTCACCGACCCTGGCCATGACCTCACGGGTGAAATCGGCCTCGCCGACTGAGACGCCACCGGAAGAGATGACCGCGTCGGCACCTTGTGCCGCGCTTCGAAGCGCTTGTTCCAAGGCCACCGGATCATCGCGCACCACGCCAAGATCGACCAGTTCCACACCCAGTCGCCGAAGCATGGCCCATAAGGTGTAGCGATTGCTGTCGTACACCTCCCCGGGACCGAGTGGATCGCCGATCGAACGCAGTTCATCGCCGGTGGAGAAAAAAGCGACCCGAACCCGGCGCCGCAGCGGTAGCTCTGCCAGACCCAGCGACGCCGCCAGGCCGAGATGGGCGGCCCCCAGACGTGTCCCCTGGGCAAGCGCGATTGCGCCAACAGAAAGGTCTTCGCCAGCCAGTCGGCGGTTCTGGCCGCTCCGTTGGCCTGGCGGCACCAGCAGTACCGCACCCGAGGGGTCGAACTGAACCCATTCCTGTGGCACAACGGTGTCGCAGCCCGGCGGCATCACCGCGCCGGTGAAGACCCGAACGGCCTCGCCAGGCGAAACCAAGGATCCTTCCCAGGGCCGACCTGCCCAGGCCGTACCGCTCGCAACTGCCAGTCTGGCAGCGCCCGATGCGTCCAGATCGGTCGAACGAATGGCCCACCCATCCATGGCGGAATTGTCGTGCGCCGGAACGTTGATGTTGGAGAGAACATCGGTCCCCAACATGCGCCCGAGACAATCCCGCAGGGCGACCTTCTCGATCGCGGGTACTGGCTGAACCCATTGCCCAATCAGCTGTTGGGCGGTCTGAACGGGAACCGCCCCGGGATCGAAGTGATCCAGACAACCAGATAACTGCACGATCGAGGGCAGGGACCTGCTATCCACCGATGTAGCTCATCTCGATGCGACCGGCACGGTCCTGCGCCTGGGATCGGATTTCGGAGTACCGATCCTCGCGCTGCTGCCAGATCAACCCGATTGCACTGGCGATTGCCGCGTCGTCGTGACCACCGCGTAACAGTGCCCGCAGGTCATGCCCGGTGCTGGCAAACAAGCAGGTGTAGAGCCGGCCCTCGGTCGATAGTCTGGCTCGCGAACAGTCGCCACAAAATGGCTGGCTGACCGAGGAGATGACGCCAATTTCGCCACCCCCGTCCCGGTAACGCCAGCGCTGAGCCACTTCGCCCGCATAGTTTGGATCGATCGGGTCAAGCGGATAGACCGCTGCGATACGTTCGAGGATTTCGGTGGACGACAGAACCTCGTCCAGACGCCACCCATTGGAGGCCCCGACATCCATATATTCGATGAATCGCAGGATATGCCCGGTACCCCGAAAGTGGTTCGCCATTGGCAGAATGTCGTGGTCATTGATGCCCCGGCGGACCACCATATTGACCTTGATCGGACGCAATCCGGCTCGGTCGGCGGCTTCGATCCCCGCAAGGACATCGGCTACCGGAAAGTCGACATCGTTCATGCGCCGAAACGTCTGATCGTCGAGGGCGTCCAGACTGACCGTGATGCGCTTGAGTCCCGCAGCTGCCAGCGCACTGGCCTTTCGGACCAGCAGGGTGGCGTTGGTTGTGAGTGTCAGTTCAACCGGTTCGCCGCTGACCGTTCGCAATGTCGACAACTGCGCCACCAACACCTCGACGTGTTTGCGCAGCAAGGGCTCGCCGCCGGTCAGGCGAAGCTTTTCCGTGCCATGCGCCACAAACATGCGGGCAAGCCTGAAGATCTCTTCAAAGCTGAGAAGTGAAGACTGCGGCAGAAACTGGTACTCGTGGTCGAAGATGGATTTCGGCATGCAGTACGTGCAGCGGAAATTGCAACGATCGGTTACCGAAATACGGAGGTCGCGCAGCGGGCGGCCTCGGGTGTCCATGAGCAGGCCATCCGGCCTGATGACGTGCGCCGGGATGGTCGGTGCAGCCGTCGAATACCTGAGGTCAGCGATTGGGATCGAGCGTTCGGCCATCAATTTCCAAATCAAGGTTCGGGCAGGCACGGTAGATGATACTGCCAGTAGGCAACCGCCCGAGGCCTTCGCTCCAACCTCGTGCGAGTTGCTGCAGCTCGTCAAACCAGGTTGGTGAAAAATTCGGCGTTTCAGCCCAATTCCTGAAGCCGGCGAGCCCGCTTCGACGGATACTTTCAGCGTCCGCCTGCCACCTATATATCGCGTCTTGAGGCGCGTGCTCCGGAGGATTTAACGATGCAATTCCGCACCAGTCTGGGCGGTGAGACCGTCCCTATGTTTGTGCATTACGCACCATCTGCCGTCTCCGTCGAAGCCTGGTCTTTAGCCGACGGTTCGGATGAACCCAAACGGCCAGGTAGCCATCCTCATGTAACCGCGGTGCTCCGGGTCAGTCGACACTACTTCGGTCTGACCGAGGGTGCCAAACAGCAGGCGGCCTGATCCTGAAGGGGGGACTGGCATTTGCCACCCCCTCCCGCCTCAGCGGCTGCGGCGGCGCTGTCCTTCAGACGGGGGGCCGGCAGCAATTCCAGGCCCCCCCCAGGGGCCTTCCTCAGGGCAGTGGGGAATCGTTTCGGGTTTCCACCATCTGCAAAGGCTCGACCACCACTTCGGCTTTGGGTTTGCGCACGCGCGTCGGGCGAGGGGCGCGGGGTGCAACGGGCTCCGTCGCGCCTTCAGCAACGACGAGGTCGCTGCGCGTCTGTACCCACTCCAATCCGGCATTGGCCACGATCTCCGTCAGTACGACCGGTGGCGCGGATTCGACAACCGCTTCGCTGGTTACGGTGCCCCGAGGCTGCGCGGTGCTTGCGTCAGGCTCGGTCATCACCGGCACGGTCGCGGAAGGCGCGGCTTGCGACCCCGGATCCTGCGAGGAGGTTGAGGGCGCTGCTGCGGGTACGGCAGCCATGTGGGCCGCAGCAGACTGCGCCGGCACAACGTCCGACACGATCGGCGCTTCCACGGCAACCGTGACGGGTAGCGCTGCCTGAATGGCAACCGATCCCGGTGCAACATGAGCCGTGTCAGTCGATGCAGCTGATTCAGGCATCGGCATAGCCGCTTCGTTTGCAGCCGCTTCGGACCCCGTTGACGTTGGTTCCGCCGACTCGAGTGAGGATTCCCCCGCTGAGGGCACGATGGCCTGCGCTTGCGATGCGTCAGGTTCGACGCCCTCGACAGGCCGTCGACTGCGGGGAGCTCTCGGCGCACGCGCCGGTCGATCCTGCGACGGCCCGGAGGCCTCCGCCATTCCTGCAGCACCCGCGGACAGATGCTCGGCCTGGGCGGATTCCTGGTTTGCCGGCGCCTCGAGCGACGCTTGCGTCAGCGGCTGCGAGGAATCGTCTGCAGATTGCAGTGGTTCACCCGCCGCGTTGGTCTCGGTATCGGTCCGATCCCCGTCATTGCGATCGCGCCGTCCGCCACGGCGGCGGCGACGACGACGACGCTCTGCCGCTTCGCCCGATTCGACGGTTTCCTCTGAGCCGGCGATGAGCCCTTCGTTGTCCTCGACCGCGGTGCCTTCTTGCACGCGTGCCGCGCCAGATGGCGCGGAGCCGCGCCCGGCCGTCGCGCCCGTCGTCCCTGCGCCGGCAGCGCTCGAGGCAGCGCCGACAAGTTCGCTGTCCTCCACCGGGCCTTCGGTGCTCAAGGCACGGCGCGGTGGGCGATCCTCACGTGGAGCGCGGGGTTCGCGGGGAGGGCGACCCTCTGGGTTGGGTCGTGACTCTGCACGCGGGGCGCGTTCCTCCCTGGATTCCAAGCCTTCGCGTGGTTCGGCGCTGGGGCGATCCTGACGGCCAGAGCGTCCCCCTCGACCACCTCGGCCTTCTGAGCCCTCGCGGCCCGGTTCCTCGCGCTGACGACCGGGGGATTCGGAGCGACCGGCTGGCTCTGACCGGCCAGCGGTTTCGGAGCGGCGACTGTCGTTCGCTGCGCGCCCGTCTCGGCGTGCTCCGTCTCGTCCTGGGCGCCCATCCCGCGTCTCGCGGGGTTCACGCGGATTTCTTGGCGCACGGGCCCGTTCATCTGGGGTTTCGGGGGTGGCGACGACGGCGGGTCGGGGGGCCTGAGCCTCATTGGCGGCCTTGCCACGCAGCCAGCCCATGATCCGCCCGATGATTCCGGTCTGATTCTCAGATCCTGCTGTTGCCATGCCCGCAACTGTGGCGGGAGTCGGCGCGCTGGCCGGGCTGACCGATGCCCTGGGCGCGACGGCTTCAGGTTCACGGGGTACATGGGCGGGTGCCGGCTGATCTGGCGTGATGCCTTTGACGACGGCTTCCTGGCGGGCCTTGGGCTGTTCGGCTTTGCGGTTGAGGTACCAGCTGTCTTCGGCTGGGCCTTCGGCCATGGAGTAACTGGCGCGATAGTTCGCCAGTCGTTCATCGTCATGCTTGAGTCGCTCGAGACGGTAATGTGGGGTCTCAAGATGCTTGTTCGGAATCAGGACGATGTCGACCTTGACCCGAGCTTCGAGCTTGGCGATTTCAGTGCGTTTCTCGTTCAGGAGGTAGGAGGCAACGTCGACCGGAACCTGGGCATAGACCGCCGCTGAGTTCTCCTTCATCGACTCTTCCTGAACAACCCGCAGGACCTGCAGTGCAGAGGATTCGATATCGCGGATCACCCCGGTGCCGTTGCAGCGTGGGCAGGTCATGTGATTGCCTTCGTTCAGCGCTGGACGCAGGCGCTGGCGCGACATCTCCATCAGCCCGAATCGGCTGATCTTGCCGATCTGAACCCGGGCCCTGTCGACACTGAGCGCATCGCGAAGTCTGTTTTCGACCTCCCGCTGGCTCTTGGTGTTCTCCATGTCGATGAAGTCGATCACGATGAGTCCGCCAAGGTCCCGCAGTCGCATCTGGCGGGCAACTTCATCAGCCGCTTCCAGATTTGTGCGCAGCGCGGTTTCCTCGATATCGGAACCTTTGGTGGCCCGGGCCGAATTGACGTCGACCGCCACCAGGGCCTCGGTATGGTCAATCACGACCGCGCCACCCGAGGGCAGGGGGACGAGACGGGAGTAGGCCGTCTCGATCTGGTGCTCAATCTGAAAACGCGAAAAGAGCGGCGTATCTTCCCGGTAGCGTTTGACGCGGTTGACCTCGCCGGGCATGACATGGGCCATGAACTGGCGCGCCTGCTCATGGATGTCGTCGGTGTCGATCAGAATCTCGCCGATATCTGCAGTGAAGTAGTCGCGGATCGCTCGAATGACGAGGCTGGATTCCTGATAAATCAGGTACGCGCCATTGCCCGCTTTGCTGGCTTCTTCAATCGCTCTCCATAGTTGCAGCAGGTAATTCATGTCCCACTGCAGCTCTTCAACACCGCGCCCGATGCCGGCCGTACGTGCGATCAGGCTCATGCCACTCGGCACTTCGAGCTGATCCATCGCCTCACGCAATTCCTGACGGTCTTCGCCTTCGACGCGGCGACTGACCCCACCACCCCGCGGGTTGTTGGGCATCAGGACCAAATACCGGCCAGCCAGGGAAAGGAATGTGGTGAGGGCCGCCCCTTTGTTCCCACGTTCCTCCTTTTCGACCTGAACCAGCAGTTCCTGGCCTTCGCGGATCGCTTCCTTGATGGTGGCGCGACCTTCAACGCCGGGCTGGAAATACTGCTTGGCGATTTCCTTGAACGGCAAAAAGCCGTGCCGCTCTTCACCATAGGCGACAAAACAGGCTTCCAGACTGGGTTCGACCCGAGTCACGACGCCCTTGTAAATATTGGACTTCCGGGATTCCCGACCCGCTGATTCGATATCGATATCGACCAGCTTTTGTCCGTCAACAATGGCAACCCGCAATTCTTCTGCGTGGGTTGCGTTGAACAGCATTCTCTTCATTCAGTTCTACTCCGGCGCGCTGAGTGCGAGGTGCGCGCGCGAACCCGCGGACGAATACGGAAGTCGACCGAAAGAGATTGCGGGGGCGTGAACGATTCCAGACGGAGCGCTCGAGCGCCAAAGGCGCGAGGGCGTCCGGTTAAACAGGAGATCTGGCCCGCTGTGGGCGCTTGCTCTCCGAAAAAAGAACCGTATGCTCGGGCGATCATGCCGCGCCAAATGAGCGCGTCACGAAGAAACTCTTCAGGTCGGACCGATCCGTCCACGCGCCGGACACACCCGGCGCCGCTGTGGAGGACGCAAATCCTGTTACTTTGAATGCCACCATCCCTGGCGGCACCCGTTGGCGCCCGACCCATCGCAACTGCAATGAAGTGCCGGCCCCCCCGGGTGAAATGCCTTCGATCCAGGCGGTCTCGCGGAAACAGCCGCTTACTGGGCTATTTGCGATCTCCTGGACCCGACCGAAGGCGGTCCGGTGGCCGTTGCCCCACTTACAATAGGGTCAGACAGTTTTGAGTATATCAGCGTGACCGAAGAAATCGCTCCGAGCGCCAGTCGAATGGTCGACGTCGGCGATGAACATGATGGTCAGCGCCTGGATAATTTCCTGGCCCACGAACTGAAAGGCGTCCCCAAGAGTCATCTCTACAAGATGATTCGCAGTGGGGAAGTGCGCGTCAATCGCGGGCGCTCCTGCGCCGATGCCCGGGTGCATGCCGGCGATCAGGTCCGTATCCCACCCGTGCGCACTGCCACACCCGCATTCCCGCATGCCGCGGCCGCTCCGATCACCCTGCCGATCCTGTGGGAGGATGATGCGCTCCTGGCGGTCGACAAGCCCGCCGGGATTGCCGTTCATGGGGGCAGTGGGATCGCGCACGGTGTTATCGAACGGTTGAGGGCCTCGCGTCCCCAGGCCCGTTTCCTTGAGCTGGTACACCGACTGGACCGCGGGACCTCAGGCGTGCTGCTGATCGCCAAACGACGACCGGCCTTGCTGAGCCTGCATGCACAGTTGCGCGATGGCGTGACCGACAAGCGCTATCGGGCGATCGTGATGGGGCGCTGGCCCTTGCGCAGCAAGCGTCTGGACTGGCCGCTGGTCAAGACCCTGACGTCGAATGGCGAGCGGATGGTGTACGTGCGCGCCGATGGACAATCCGCGTCGACGATCATTACCGGGCTCAAGCATCAGGACTGCAATCCGGTCGGGCCGGTTAGCTTGATTGAGGCGAAGCTCGAGACGGGCCGCACCCACCAGATCCGGGTCCACTGCGCCCATGCCGGCTTCCCCATCGTGGGCGATGACCGGTATGGTGATTTCGGTTTGAACGACCGGTGCGCCAAGGTTGGCTGGCGGCGCATGTTTTTGCATGCCCATCAGCTGACGTTTCTGCACCCGCTGACTGGACAATCGATGGTGATTGAAGCGCCGCAACCCGCAGTTTTCGAACATTTGTTGAATCATGATGCATCACTCTGAACTTACCGACGACCCGCTGAACCGCCCCGTGGCCAAGCCGGATCTGGATCTGGTCGTGTTTGATTGGGACGGAACCATCGTTGATTCCACGGGCGCTATTGCCGATTCGATTCGGGCGGCCGCCCGTGACCTTGGGCTCGACGAGCCCAATGCACAGCAGGCGTCTCATGTCATCGGGCTGGGCTTGCAGGATGCGCTGCGTATCGCAGTACCCACCTTGCCGCCCCAACGCCTTGGCGAATTTGTTGAGCGTTACCGGGTGCATTATTTCGGCAGGGATCCTCTGCTGAAGATCTTCGATGGGATGCGTGAATTGCTCGACACCCTGCGTGCGAGCGGCATTGCGATGGCGGTTGCGACTGGCAAATCCCGGGTCGGGCTGGAGCGGGCATTCGATCAAACCGGGTTGCGACAGCACTTTGATGCCACCCGCTGTGCCGATGAAGGCGCGCCCAAGCCACACCCCTGGATGCTGCAGGACCTGTGCGAGGAACTTGGCTTCGAGCCAGCCCGTGCGCTCATGATCGGGGACACGACTCATGACCATGGCATGGCGCGTGCGGCCGGCGCTCGCTTTGTGGGCGTTGGATACGGCGCCCAGCCGCGCGAGGTCCTGGTCGAGGATGGCGTAGACCCGGTCCATGAGTCCGTGGGAAGCCTTGCCGCGTGGTTGAGGGCCCAGGCGCTCCTGAACGCATGACCTCTGCTGACGCATCACGGCGGATCCGGGTCTGCGCCTCGACCGAGTTGGTCGATCAGGGCCTCGGTGTG
>Ga0214919_10005144_pt1 | contig 18705 bp, 9 predicted proteins | sample LL1503_MetaG_FD_177994 | JGI IMG/M metagenome (GOLD analysis project Ga0214919, IMG submission 177994) | Freshwater microbial communities from Lake Lanier, Atlanta, Georgia, United States - LL-1503 | ecosystem: Environmental > Aquatic > Freshwater > Lake | place: USA: Georgia | collected 2015-03-15
TAAAACAAAGGAATATTTCCCCATTTACCCCATGGTTTATTATTTTGACTGATTTTCAGATTTAAATTATAATTATCCATACCACCAGATGGAGGTTGTCCGGATTTATATAGAGACCATGCTGTCTGAGGATCCATAGGATAAGTGTATCGAATATAATTATATACATCCACATCGGGAGTTCCGAAATTCATAGATGCGCCATTGTTTTGAGGGTTTGGTAACTTTGCTAGAGTAATGGATTTAATTAATTTTCCATCCATATATAAATCCACAATGTTATTATCAAAACTTACGATTAATAATGTCCATTTCTGAAGAGGGAAATTAGGGGTTACTAGATAAGGTGCTAAATTCGTTTCATTCACATTTACATAAATGTACAAGGAAGTATCATTATATAAGTCCAAACTGAAAAACACATTGGCATTGGTATTTTGTGGAGTAGGAGTTTGTCCAGCAGCAAGTGAAGGTGTGGTTACTGTAGTAGGGTTTTGTAAATACATAATATTATCTGGATTCTTAGTGGCATAAATACTATTTGTTTGTTGTATATTACTTAAATTATTTACACGTACCCATATCGCATAAGAATAACGATAAGATCCCATTTTGGGATTATCTATAGGATCAATTACCGCCACGGGAGACATACCCACTTTTTTTAAATTTACAGAACGAATACTAGTAGTTGTTCCTAATAAGAAAACATATAAATAATATAAAGCCACTGCCAATATAATCGCTAGAATTAACATAGACCAATTCATCTTTTAATGATATATAATCTTAAGGTAGATTATTTAGTGGTGGATTTTGCGAATATAATAAATTATAGGATTGAGTAATTTGTGTAGCAGTCATTGGTTTCGAGAAAAACTGAAGGTTACATAATCCACCCATTAAACCTGATTTACTACCTATAGTAATTACATCACTTTGACGATGATTCAATGGATTCTCTTGTAAATCCATATTTCTTTCTAAATTACCGTTTATCCATAAATCGACTTTATTATCATAATAATTAAATACAATGTTATTCCATTTTTGAGAAGGGACCGACATAATAAAATAAGTAGTATTGTTTTCTATATCTGGTTTTGTAGGAACCGTCAGATTGAATTTCCATTGATTATTCCCTAGATAGGTTATCGATGGTTTTCCTAGATATCCTTCATTATCATTTGTATTCGGACTTCCATATTTGAAAATCGGGATTTCATATGGCGGTGTTAATTTCTTCTCATCTTTCTGGATTCTTTTGGTTTCCTGACCAACCTTTTTACCTTTTATGATTATATCTTGTCTTACATCTTTGAAAGAGACCATATTCTTGTGTTCCAATCGATTTAAACCGACGTCTTTTTCATTTACATAAATCCACATCGATAAACCGAAATTCGTCGTATAGGTATCCGCAATACCCGTATTCACGATATTCCCAGATGCATCTTGCATCGTAGTAATAACATTACTATTTTTACCCAATAATGTGTTTTTATCTTGAACTTTATCCGTGGTGACTAAAATCTTTCTTGGATTTATACGGAATATAGTATTGTTACGAAGTTTCGTTGCAATATCTAAACGCAGAGGTGACCGTTGTAGAACGGTACTATTTTTAATCAAATGTTTATTCATCATTTTAGGTAGATAAATATATGCAAGAATCAAGAGAATTTCCGCGATTAATAAAATAAATACTACCGGTGGAGTATTCTGATATTCTGATTTCAAATAGTCTAGATAATCACTTAATAAACACGGAATGAAGAAAAAAAACCGGACGAAAAAACCAGTCCAACCAGTTAATCTTTTTGCGGAATTACGAAATACATTGAAAATAATAGCCAAACCGACAATAATAATGAAGAACAAGAGAATATTGAATCCATATCCCGCAAATATTTGAAAGATTATTCCTTTTGGTTTCACATATGATGTTATTGCGTATAGAATCAAAATGACCACTAGAATAACTAATGCGATTTGGAAATTAAGTGACGTCATAAATTGACTTCCATTTGCAAATATATATACCATCAAGAATAATGGGATCAAAATCGTCATGATATAAACGTATTTTTGAGAGAATAAAGTGGTTGGATTATTATAGGCCGTCCAGAAGACATATATAATTAAAATTACGTACAATAACAATATCCAATATTTCGAATTTTGTTTGAAATTTTCCATAATCAATTCTTTCGTATTTCCTAAGTTGATTGCATGTTTCATAATATTATATCGATCCTCTTGTCTCTCTTGTTTATCTTGTTTCGCTTGTTCTATTTTCTCTTTCTCTAATTTTTGTTTATTTGGTAATGTCTTGTAATTCATCTCAGATAAGAGGATTCGTTATCCCTTTGTTATTATATGTCTAGAGATTCTCCATTGCCGTTTTCTTACCATGACATTCTCGACATAATGCGACTAAATTATCAATATGGTTACTTCCACCATATTCTAATCGGACTTTATGATCGACTTCGAACCATGCCGATAATTGATGCGTACAATCACCACATTTCCAATTTTGTCGAGCTGCTACGAATTTCTTTTTCGTTTCACTTACTGAACGTTTGGTAGCGGTTTTACCTGAATTCACTAGACGATTCAATGCCGCTTCTGGCGCACCTGGTGCATCGGCTGCTAGTCCTCCGATCGGACTAGCCATTCCTAGAATCGGACTATTATTTGTCATTGCGGATGCAGCAGCGGCAGATCCCATTAAACCATTTTCAAAATAATTCTGTTTTGCAGTGAAATCCAAGATCGGTGAGAGATATTTCGTTGTTCCTGAATCGAGAGGTAAATATTTCAAATATTCATTCGATGTGGCAATCATTTCATTCGCTTTCTTGGGATTTTTCTTGATTAACCAATAAATCACGAACGCACCGAATGCCACTCCCGCCATTTGATAATATTTTTTCCAAGATAAGAGGAGTTTCCAATATTTACCATCCGTATAAATATTCGCCATAACAAATCCGGCTACTACGATAAGAATTAATTCAATACGCATTTTCTTGTGTTTTTCTTTTGTCTTCTTCTTATATTGATCGGATTTTTCTTTTTCTCTTGAATTCGGGAGAAAAAGAATCCTATTATTCGTTTCGAGAGAATGCAAGCGTTAAAGAAATCCCAAACATACACGCGATGGTAAATCCTAGAATAATCTGATCTTTTTGTATTCCGAATTTCTTGGATATAATGATTTCGGGTGGTTTATAAGACTGGTAATATTCTTCCATATGGTCTAAATTCGTTTTCTCCTCATTCCCTAATTTTCGATCAATACGATTTTGAACAAAATGAATCCAGAAAAAAAACGAATCGCGATTAGCTAGATAAGGAGAAATCGGAAATCCTTCCAAAATACGACTAAATTCTAAACGGAACTTGGCATTCGGAATAAAAAGCGGGAGATTCTGAATGAAATCGTAATATTTTCGTTTCGTGACTTCATTCGGATAATCGGGGTAAGTGTGGGCTGTAGAGCGTAAGAAATGCCATAAGGTGGGTAACCATATAGCGGGATCCAATTCTTGCATGTTTATTTTATGTTTTTATTTTAGAGTACTATTATAAATCGTTTATTTTATCCTATTTTTCTTATGAAACCCGTAGTACGTACCTTTAAGAAAAAACGAAATAATAAACGAAAAGGGAGGAAGACACGTGTTTGTCGAAAGAATCGGAAATTACATCGTTTTTATTCTATTTTAGAGAAAAATCGTAAAAACGCTTATCTGTTTTCTAAGAAATACAATGGAGGAGCTGGAGGATGGCCATCTATACCAAATCCATTTTACCCGAAAGAAACCGCCGAAGAAGAGGCAAAAAGGGTAAATGCAGAAAATATTCAGAATCTTCAAAAAATGAAGAAAGGTGAATTTAATAATCCTAATCCTACAACTACCCCGTCAAATGATATTACAGATATAAATAATCCAATAATTGATAATTCAGATACATCTACCGATCCAGAAAAAGTACCACCACCACCTACCAATCAACAAAAATTAGTCGCACATAAAGATTTAAGTTCGGAATTAGACCGAAAAAATAAAGAAGAACAATTGAATAAAGCAATGTTGTATCAAAACAGATACCATGTTGCTAGTTCAGCAATGGAAGCATCTGGTAAAGCCGCGGTAGCTGCTACCGTCGTAAAAGTAGCAATCGGTGCATTGGCCGCTAGTGGAGTCGGAGTACCCGCTGCGGCTGGTATTGCCGTATGTTTGATTCTAGTGAGTAAATTAATGAAAAAATACAAGGAAATGCAAGAATTGAATATTCTCTTGTTGGATATGAATACGATTTTAACCAATTGTTATTATCTTGAAAATATGATTAATAAATCTTTGACGGTTTTCCAGATTTATATTAATGATTTCACACCGGAAAAGAAATACTATAGTAAAATTATTACCGTGGATGAATATTATACAGATTTGAATAATGCTCGTTCTTGTAAAAATATTGCCATTCTAGTGGAAGAAAATACCGATAAAAACGAAACAAAACCAGTGGAAGAGAAAACACCGACTGTATTTATTGAAAGAACCAAAGCATTAAAAGGATATAATTTAGGAGAACGAATTCAAAATGCAAAACAATTATATATCGAGAGTCAAGATATCGATGCCGTTATCAATGCGGAGAAAGCCGAATATGATGCATTTGGTACTGCAATAGATGTATCTATCGGAAAGAATTATATAAATATTGACGATGAGGATGCAATGGAATCTTTATTGAAATTCATGGTATATAAACGTATTGAAGAGGGATTTAAAACATGCAAAAATGCAGGAGAAGTATTACAAGGTGATGTCGCACAACAAGGACTAAAACAAAATGGTGGTGATAAATTCTATGATGCAGAAAGTAAGATTATTTATAAAATCGGTGTTAATCCGGATATTAAATTCCGAATTAAACAAAAACTAGATATTATTCGCGATTTACTTATTGAAATCGATCCGAGTTCAGCACAAGATTCTATGAATAGTGTGGAATTAAATGAAAGTATCGATAAAATAGAAACAAAAGCATTCAAAATATTAAATAAACAAGAAAAAAATAATTTACAAAAATTAATTACCAAATCTACTTCTAAGAGTGGATTTACCTATGGTTATACTCTTCAACTTCCCTATAGTTATAATAAATTTTTAGGTAAAGATAAAGATGGTAAGAATATACTCAATGCTCATTATATTCAAAATGAATCTGAATTGGATACTTTATTAGAAAAACATACCATTTTAGATAATGATAAACTAAATAACATACTTAATTATTGGTTTTCAATAAAACAAAAAGAATTTAAGGAGAATGATGACGAAATGAAAAAATATTTGAACAAACATACAGAAGAATGGACGAATTTTTTGAAAACATGTTTTTTAAAAATGGCATTTTACAAATCCGGGAAAAAAGTAGAAGAAACCGACGGGTCGAAACCCTATGCGAATTATGAAGATTGGGTTCGCGCTTTTTTAAGAGTAGAAACAGAGAAGGCAAAAAGTTCGGTTTTGAGTTATTTCTCACAAAAAGGAACGGATGTAAAGAAATTCTTAGGTGCCAAGAATAAAACCACGTTGTTAATGAATACGTTGAATACTTTGAATGCATTGTTTATTATTATTAATAGTCAATTCGAAATGTCATTGAAATATTACGAACGTGCATTGAAATTCGATTATAAGGATAAACCTATGAATAGCAGCACATTTGACGATATTTTAGATTTAATTGGATATAATTCTAGAAGCGACAAGAAAAATGTCAAAGGAATAGATCGTATTTGGGAATTATGTGAAAGTAGCGTGTCTTATCAGAAATTCTTATTACCTCCGGATTTTAATGAAGATAAGAAAGCCATCATGGATCAAGTAGATGTGACCGATTTTACTAAGAAATCGGAAGGAACACCAGTGTATCTAGACCAAGGAAATAACCAAGAATAAACTGTATGAAAATAATATAGATATATTTCTAGTGATTTGAATAACCAAGAAGAAGCAAAAAAACAGAAAACAAGAAAAAATGACAACGGATCTCTTTTGTAATAATTGTGGAAAATCGGGACATCCTTTTCATCAATGTAAATTACCAATTACTAGTATCGGTATTATTGCCTTTCGTTTTATTCCAGAAACCGGCGAACCGCAGTTTCTCATGATACGGCGTAAAGATACTTTAGGATATATGGATTTCATGCGTGGAAAATTCCCAATCTACCAGAAAAAATATATTTTGAATATGATGACCCAAATGACTACCGATGAAAAAAACCGACTGCGAGAAAAATATCGTTTATTTCACGATTCGGAGAATAAATCGGTAGGCTATAGCCAAGGTCAAGGACCTATCAAAGAAAAAATACAAGCATTAATGATCGGTGTTCATCATCCAACTAATGGCGAATATTATAATTTATTGACGTTATTGGATATTTCCGATCAGATTTCGGAAATATGGCATGAACAGGAATGGGGATTTCCAAAAGGTCGTCGGAATGTGAAAGAAACGGATTATGATTGTGCTTTGAGAGAATTCTCCGAAGAGACGGGATATGCTATTCCAGTACTTCATAATATTCAAAATATTATTCCTCTAGAAGAAATATTCATTGGATCGAATTATAAATCCTATCGTCATAAATATTACATCATGAATATTGCCTATCGCGATTCCATTTCTAGTGGAAAACCTTATCAAAAAAGCGAAGTGAGTGGAATGGAATGGAAATCGTATGCCAAATGTATGGAATCGATACGTTCTTATAATTTAGAAAAAAAACGGATTTTGACGAATGTATATCAATGTCTTCAATATAGTAAAATCGTTAGCATTCCTATGCCTATACCTATGCCTATAAATAATGTTATTTCTTAGAGAACATTATATACCTTTGAAGATTTAAAATGGTGTAAATAGAACATTTTTATTATTCAACGGTGTATAATGTGACCATTACTTCGTAAAAATATATAGTTACAATATAACTATTCTTGTTATATTATAAGATAATATGTCTTCTGTAACCTTAAAGAAACGGAAACCTTGTGCTAAAGGTACCCGTTGGGTAGAGAAAGCTCAGAAATGTATGACATTGGAAGAGAAACAAGCATTCCAACAGATTTCTCTTCGACCTACTTTAGTTCCTCCAGATAAACCAACCGAAGTAGAAACTAAAGAAAAGACACCGAGTCTATACCCTGTAATCGAAGAAAAAAAAGAAGATGCTAGTATGTTGAATACCGTAATGAATTTTTTCCAACCAACACCGGATAAATCTGAAGAAAAAGAGGAAGATAAACCAGATAATTTTCTCTTGAAAGATAACGAGAAAAAATGTCCAAAAAATTATCATCGTCGTCCTCCTCATTCCAAGAATTGTACCCGGAAAAAAACGAAAATCATTTCGAAAGAACCTGTGGAAGCACCTGTGGAAGCACCTGTGGAAGAACCTGTGGAAGAACCTGTGGAAGCACCTGTGGAAGAACCTGTGGAAGAACCTGTTCCTGTCGGAGAAGAGGAAGAACCTGTCGAAGTACAGGAGAATCCCAAAGATCAAGAAAAACAAGAACAAATCGCGTATGTAAAAGCAATGGGAATCGATGAAGATGATTTATTATATCCTATCTTGTTAGATCCAGATTTCCAAAAGAAAATTGCCAATAAACCAGAATTCAATATTTTCAAGTACGATGGTATGATTCGAGATGTGAAAACGCATTCTAAAACCGAATGTGAAGCTCCATTTGAAATGGCTCCTCATCAGAATTTCGTCCGACATTTTATGTCTTTACAAACCCCTTATAATAGTTTATTATTATACCATTCTCTCGGTACAGGCAAGACGATTTCAGCGATAGGAGTAACCGAAGAAATGCGTAGTTATTTAAAACAAGTCGGTATTCGCAAGAAAATACTCATTGTTGCATCACCATCCGTTCAATCTAATTTCCGAATGCAATTATTCGATCCGAATAAGTTACAAGAGATCGGGAAAAAAGGCAGTGGTATTTGGACATTAGATACAGGGGTTGGAAACGAATTATTGAAAGAAATCAACCCTACTCAAACGTCTCTTACCAAAGAATATATTGTTCGAAAAATCAATACACTAATAAACGAATATTACGATTTCATTGGATATGATTCTCTTGCCAATTATATAGAAGATACCGCAGGTACGCTGGTTCCTATCGATGAAGATGAAGAAGACGGAACAACAAATTCCTTCGTCGGAACAAATTCCTTAGAGAACCGATTCGATGAGCAAAAATTAAAACGAGTATTCGATCATCGTCTGATTGTCATTGACGAAGTACATAATATTATCGGTAAAGAAGATCACAAGAATAAACGCATTTCTATGATGTTGATGAAATTAGTCAAAGTATGTGAATATTTGCGTTTCTTGTTTTTATCCGCAACTCCCATGTATAATTCGTACAAGGAAATCATTTGGCTTCTTAATATCATGAATCTCAATGATCAACGTTCCACTCTCAAAGTCGGACAAGTTTTTCAAGAAGATGGCACCTTTATTCCGGAGAAAAAAGACAAATTTGGTGTGGTGATACGAGAATCTGGGCAGGATATCTTGAAACGCAAATTATTAGGATACGTTTCTTATGTTCGTGGAGAGAATCCATATACTTTTCCTTTTCGCATTTATCCTGACTATTTCGCCAATACCGAAAATCAACTTCTCTCGAAAACATACCCCAAGAAACAATTCAATGGAACCGTGATTTCGAATCCTATTACAAAAATACAAGTGTATGCAAATACGGTGGGAGAATATCAACTCAAAGGATATCGTCATATGGTACAACACGTGCTGAAAAACACGACGATTCGAAATATTACGATGGAAGTCGAAGGGAAAGAATCGGTTGGATATATGGTCTTGCAACCTCTCATTAGTGCTCTCAATATGATTTATCCAAATCCGAAATTAGATTCTCTTTTATTGAATGCATCGAATAATGTTGCAAATACTCCCGATGTATTGACCGATATATACGGCAAGAGAGGATTGAATTCCGTTATTACCTATGTAAAAGAAGAATCGCCACATCCTCTTGCACATCATTTCGAATATAAACCCGCGATTCTCCAAAAATATGGTCGAATTTTCGCGCCCCAACATATCGGAACATATAGTGCCAAAATTAAGAAAATTTGTGACGTGATTTCGAATTCCACCGGAATCGTCTTGATTTATTCGAAATATATTGAAGGCGGATTGATTCCTATGGCATTAGCACTAGAAGAATTAGGATTCTCTCGTTATGGTAATGCGAATTATACCGAATCCTTGTTTAAAACTCCTCCAACCGATGCTTCCGGAAATCCGATTGGTGGTCCTTATAAACTCAATCCAATCACGATGAAACCGAATGAAAATCCCGGAGCATATACTGCAAAATACGTGATGATTACCGGACAAGAATATTATTCTCCCAATAATACCGCCGATTTGAAATTAGTGACCGATATTTCGAATAAACATGGAGAACATATTCGCGTCGTTCTCATTTCGGAAGCGGGTTCAGAAGGTTTGGATTTCAAATTCATTCGACAAGTCCATATATTGGATCCATGGTATAATATGAATCGCATTGAACAAGTCATTGGTCGTGCAGTACGTCACAAGAGTCATTGTGCGCTTCCTATAGAACAACGAAATGTCGAGATTTATATGCACGGATCGTATATCGATGCAGAAGAAGAAACCGCGGATGTCTATATGTATCGTCTTGCAGAGAAGAAAGCGTTTTTAATCGGAAATGTCACGAGAGTATTGAAAGAAACCGCCGTCGATTGTCTCTTGAATATCGATCAGACGAATTTCACTGAAGAAAAAATGAATCAGACATTATCTCTTACATTATCGACCCGTTCTTCCAATATTGGTGGAACCGAAAAGAAAATCATCGATTTCAAAACAGGAGATAAATCCTTTTCTTATCATTGCGATTATATGGAGAAATGTGATTTTTCTTGCAATTCCAAACCGAGTCTAGTCCAAGACCCTAACAAAAACAAATTAGATGATTATGCTTTCTTGCAATCTAATCACACCAGAATCTCGAAACGTATCCGACAATTATATCGAGAGAAAGCCGCATATAATTTAGAAGATCTCATCCAAGAAATACATTTAACAAAAGGGAATCCTTATACTATTGATCAAATTTATTATAGTATATCGGTTTTCTTGCGAGAAAAAGAATGGTTAGTGGATAAGAAAGGGCATAAAGGTTACATGGTTTATCATGGTTCGATGTATCTTTTCCAACCAATAGAAATCCAAGATGTACATGCCTCTATTTTCGAGAGAACTGTTCCATTAGATTATAAACGATCTTCCATTCCTATTGAATTGCCGAGAGATCCGATTTTAACGAAATCTTCCCCTATTTATATACCTTCTAAAAGTGCAAAACGATTGACGGAATTGGGACTTAAAAACGCATCGTCTATCACCATAACCGATAAAAATAAGGGAGAAGAAGAGGAAATCCAGGAATCGTCTTCCGTTATTCCACAATTAACCAAACATATCGAATATATTCTTGGTAAATCTTCTTTTGTAAAACCCAAGAAACAAGACCGTAATTGGTATATATATGCAAAAATGGCATTGAATATATGCGCAGAAATACATGAAATCGATCGTATCTTGTTAGTTCGATATGTAGTATATCATTTTATCGATTTATTAGAGATTTTCGAAAAGAAGAAATTAGTGGAAGAATTAATAGATATGAATAACTTGCCAGAAAAAGAATCTCTGAAAACGTCGGAAATTCTGGAAGATATGATTCGAACTTATTTTATGGATAGAATCTGGATAGGACCACAGAAAAAATATCTGATTTTATATCACACTCATACTGAAAATAAGATCTTTTATCTTGATTACAAGAAGGATTCCAAGAACAAATGGATGGAAGATAAAGTAAATGCAGAAAATGAAGAATGGATAGAGTCTTGGAATATGCGGATTCCACTTCTAGATAAATTAAATCAAGATCCAGAACAAACCGAAGTAAATATTGGGTTTATTGGATTCTTAAAAGAAGGAGTTCAGGGATTTAAAAATATGAATATTATTAATAATCGAACCAGACCCAATCCCGGAGCATTATGCGAACAAGCAGATAAGAAAAAAATCGTTGCGAAAATCAATGATCTTCTCACCTTTATGGGAAGAGAAAAAGAAAAATACAGTGAGGATCCGGTTATATTCACTCAATCGATCGAGAGACCATCTTTATGTGTCATTTATGAATTCTTAATGCGGTTTTTCACCGAACAAGAAAAACAATTGTGGTATTTAACCCCAGAACAAGCGGTTGCAAGTAAGCTAGATACGTTTGTAGTCCGATCTCAGAAGATTTTCGGAGCGAAAATGTTCATTTTGTCTTCTTAATTCAACGCGTATTTCGATTGTATATTTTCTTGTCATTGTGCAAGAAAATATATAATAATCCAATCCATGGATATCTAAAAGTTATTTCGTTTCAAATACGATTGAAGTGTATTTAATGTATCCGTTATATTTTTGTTTTTTTCGGACAGAATTTCTTTTACTTTTGGATCCGTGAAACCCAATGGAAGGATATATTTATCCATACATTCTTTGGGCGTTTTTATAAAAGCAGGAATATAATGTTTTATTGCGAGTTTTTGTTTCAATGATTCGACTTTTTCGCTACTACTCAATTTATTATCTTTTAATACGAAGTTGTAATTATCATAATTATAATCTTTACCATCCATCAACTCGGGCATTTGAGAAAGCATTCGGATTTTTTCATTGTCGCTATAATTTTCGGTAAGATATTGAAACATGGTATCGGTGGTTTTGGATGTAATAGCAATACCTACATTTGACGTTAAAGGTTCTTTCGTTTTTTTTTTCGTTTTCGTTTCTTCTGCTTGATCTTTCCAAATACCCATACAAATACCGAAAAAAACAAGACCTAATCCTAGAAAAATCCATAATATCATGTTTTGTTTCGTAACCCATTTCATTTCTTTTGTGGTTTCTATAGTTAGAATAGATATCTTTTTTATCTAATCAAAATGTCATTCTTATACGGATTCTACTCTTATTTGTAAATACCGAAGTATTTGTAAATACAGAGGAAGGTACATTTTCTATCGGAATGGTAATTGTTTTTTCAATAGACGCTTTTCTAGATAATACGAAATTCGGAGTCTTGGTAGAACTGGAAAATACCGGGACTTGAGAGAATTTATTTTCCGCAAGAAACATACATATATCTCGATATAATGTCAAAAACGAAACTTCATGTTTTCTTGCACGAACACTAGAAATAAATGCATTGGTAAATGCACCTACCGATTGGCGTTGATCCGCCAAATAAATATCTTCACTCGTTTGATCATCTCGAGATCCACTAAACATGAAGATTTCCGTATTGGTCAAGGTATTATTATTGTTGTTTTGAATCATATAAGACGATGGATTATGATAGACGAAAGACCATGGCAAATCGACCACCGTACCACTATGACAACTATCGAATAATAGAATCGTCTTGCATTTTACCCCCTTCAATATCGCATATAAATCGTCATCTACAATATATCCAGAACGTTGATAATCCGATGGAACAATGACCTGGTCTAATTTTAAAACTTCGTCCCCATTCGTATCGGAAATCTGCGTACCATGACCAGAATAATGTATCCATATTTCCGTACAACCCGCCGAAATCGCCACGAGTTCGGTTAGGCTTTGTAAAATATTTTTTTTATTGGGCATTAGTGCAGCATTGGTAGTATCGTCTCTCAAAATCATAATATCCGCAAGAGAAAATCCGAAAGCATCTATGAGTAAATTCCGCATATTGAGGACATCATCTATACATCCATTTAGTTTGCTAGGAGTATTGAAATAATTAATTCCAATAAATAAGGCTTTTTTCATTCCAAAGAAAAAGAATATTATAGTATAGAACGAAAAGAAACCATCTCTAGAAAATGTCTAAAATGAATATGGATTATTTCAAAATTTGTTTTCTAGATCCGACGGGATTACCAGAAAAATATATTCTTTTTCTTCCCGAGTTAGATGCTGTAAATGTAACCGAAAATAACCTTTCCTCCATGTTTAGCCATTGGTTTAGCAACGTCGAATGGAATTATATTCTAGAGAAAAAGCTGGAATCGAATATTTTGATTTCGAAAAATATTCAAGTACATCCAGATGATTCTGTAGCCACTCTCAAGAAGAAAATCGCCAGAATATTGTTTTTGCAAGAAGAAGGGAAAATACTCGATACGAATGAAATGTATTTGTTTTCTTGTGTTGAGAAACAATTCTCCGTCTTGTCCATTTATAAACGATTAACACAACTAGATACGAAACCTTTGACCAAAAATATGTTAAACCAATTCATCGCGAATTTCAATGGGATTTCGAATTATCTGGATTCCGAAGAAAAAGCAGAAACATTGACAGAAGAAGAAATGGAAACCGGAGTTAAAAACACCTTTCTACAAGATCCACTCTATCAGGAAAAATCGGTATTCACTTATGAAGATTTACTAGAAATAGATTGGTTTTATTCTAGTGAAACCACGGGAGAAAAACGCATGCAGAAAATCCCGATTGGACTACGTTTCGTAGAGAAACCACATGACCCCGAAGATCCACGTGTCATCCTTAATCAAGATGTATTTTCTAGTAATCCTTTTGATATCTTGTTGCCGGATTTAGTTTATATTCCTTCCAAAGATGTCGCATTACAAACATTTGAATCCGATTTCTTGTTTCATTATACCACCGGTAGTAGTTTCCTAGAAAATACTATATATATTTGTACCTATAATTCCGTTTTGACGTTTCTAACAGAAGGAAATGCCGAATCCGAAAATACATATGGATTGAAACTAGACGAAATATTAGATATTTATTTTCCGAATATTTCCGCCTCTTCTAGAGCAGAAATAGACGATTCGAGGTCTAAAGATAAAACGAAAACCAATGAATATTTTTGGGAACAAGAGTCCTTAGTAGATATGATTTATAATATTTATTATTCAACCGCCACTTCATCTTCGTCTTCCACTACCAACTATCTCTATGATATTTTCTCGCCGTTATCCACCACTGAAGCTAAGAATAATCCAATCAAAGTACATTTACAAGGCGGAATTTATGCGTTTCATTTTATTATACATCCAGAAAAACACAATAAATTGCCTCTCGAAACCATCTTCAAGAATATCCATGCATCCGAGAGAATTCCTTTTATTCAATACGTTCCCGCGTATCATCCGGGAGTTTTACGAGAGAAAATGTTCCGATTTTATTATTTAGATACCGCCAAAAATGGAAATCAAATTCCAGTATTAAGCAAATCCACTATTCAACGTCTTACCAAAAAACAAGGGAAAATGGAAAATATCACCATGTTTGTTTCTCTCGATTCAGATACGGAAGGTTTTATACAAGAAAATGAGAATTTTCTTGCCGTTTCGTTTGAATCCAATGGAAGTATTGTCGTACAAGCCGAATTGACGAATATCATTCTCCCGACCAAAATCAACGAATGGTTACAAACCATCTTGTTTTATGCCACCGAAAATATGAATATCTTTACGAAATCGGTTGGTTATAACATTCAAGCATTTACCAGTTTAGAATCCGATAATATCGAGATTATTTTCTTGCATTACCGCGGAGGGGTCGAACTAGAAAAAAAATTCGATTTGGAAAAATGGATGGGGGTTTTCTCTCCCTTCTTTTATCCAGAATTGAATCCCGATTCTTCGACTTCGACTTCTTCTGCCTTTTACAAGAGATATAAACGCGTTGAATATTTTCAAGCAATGGATAAACATGAAGAATATATCTCTCAACTCTTACGAATCACCCAAGAACGTAATATTATTATTTCGGAATTAAAAAAGAAATTTCCGGATCTTTCCATCGATATGATTCGAGAGAAAATGGAGAAATATCAAGAAAAACATCAATCTGTGGTGATTCCTGGACGATTCGCTAATAAACGTGTCGAGTTTCTAGAACATACCGGTTTCCGAACCGTATTCCAAAAAGCCGCGTATGAAAACGAATGGACCGTAGAAGTATTTGATATGGTTTCTTTGGAATATGTGTTTTTAGTGCATATGTATTTGAATGTACTTTTTCTTGTCTCTCAATCTCCCGATCTTATCCCATCCAATATTTTCCAAAAACACAAGAAACCGATTTTACCTAAGAAATCTTCTATTGCGATTGCAATTGCAACATCCATTATCGATATACCAATCCTCCCGATTTTTACCGAAGGTCTTACCTTGGAAGATGGAGAACCAGAAGAAAAGCCGAATCGTGAAATAGAAGCCGAAAAGAAAGTAGTAGAAGAAGAAATCAAAGCAAAATCGGTTGTAAAATCGATAATAGAAGAGTCAAATGAAGAAGAAGCAGAAGCAGAAGAATATGAAATTCCAGATGTTTATGAATCCGATGATGAAAATTCGGAAGAAAGTTCTTCTAAAGAAAAAGGTGGTAGTGGCAAGAAAAGCAAAGGAAAAAAGAAAGAAGAAGAAGAAGAAGACGAAGACGAAGACGAAGAAGAAGAAGAAAAAAGAGAAAATAAAAAAGGAAAAAAAAGAGCCAATCAAACTCTTGGTACTTATTTCATGGATCGTATTCAAAGACGCGATCCACTTATTACTAAAACCGGATTCGCAAGAATATGTCCGGCTAATGAAAAACGCCAACCGATTATTTTAACAGAAAAAGAAAAACAGAAAATCGATCGTAATTATAACGATCCAAATGATAAACCATACAGCCATTCTCTCAAATACGGCGCAGATAAAGACGATAATCCACTATATTATATTTGTCCTTCTTATTGGTGTATCAAACCAGGAGAAGAAGGACCTTTGACCGAAACCGATGTACAAAACAAAAAATGCGGAGAAATTATCCAAGATCCCAAGAATATCCAACCAGGAGAATATACCTATAAAGGACGCGAAGAATTCTCTGAACCCGGTTTCGTCAATCGTAAAATCAAGACGGATGTCGTGATAAATAAGAAAACAGGAGAAGAAGTCTGTTACCCGTGTTGTTTTCAAAATTGGAATGGAAAAGCACAACAAGAACGCCGAAATCAATGTAATCCTGACGAATACGGCTTACATCCGAAACAAAAAAAAATACAAGAGAAAAAAGCCATGATACCATCTACCACAAGAAATATACTCGATATCAATCGTGTTCCACTACCATATGGACGTATTGGTCTCTTGCAAATCCCCATTCAATTATTCCTAAATGCTTCCGCGGCGAATATCTGTGTTGATAGTCAAAATATGCCTAAATTGAATTGTCCTCTTCTAGTTCGTTATGGAGCTAGTCAAACACAATATGAAAATCAATATTTCTTAGGATGTTTAGCCGATATGTATTCTTATCAACGGAATGAAATTATTGCTAAAACCATTCCGGAAATCCGAGAGATTCTATGCTCCGCCATTTCTCTCGATCATTTCATCCAATTACATAATGCTTCTCTTGTTGCACTTTTCCGTTACCCTAAAGATGATTTTCTTGAAATAAAAGCAAAAGAAGAAAAGGAAATCGATATCCGAAAATATGAGAACACGGAATTTTATAAACGCCTAAATCTGAAATCCGAAACCCATTTGAATTTTCTAGAATCCACGATCGAATCTTATGAGAATTTTTTGATCTATTTGAGAGATGAAGAGACAGTGATGGATCCGACGTATTTATGGGAAGCTGTTTGTCAAAAAAATCCGGCATTATTACCTCGTGGTGTGAATCTGGCCATCATCGAAATTCTGAATAATGATATTACCAACAATGTCGAATTGATTTGTCCAACTTCTTCTTATGCCACTTTGTACGATCCTGCTAAAGAAACCTGGATTTTAGTGAAACAAGGAGAAGTCTATGAACCCGTTTATTTATATGAAATCACGAATCTGAATCCGGAAAAAACTAATTACAAAAAGACCTTTATTCAAGGTCGAGTGGAAGCGAGCAGAACCGTTGGTCAAGCGCAAGGCCAAGGCCAACAAGATAAATCTGGTATTAATCGGATTCTGAAAATGATTCAGAATTGGACGTCAGAACATTGTGCTCCGATTTCGAGAAAAGCAAAAGGCAATGTTTTTGAGAGAAATATTTCGGCTAAAGATCTTCTCATGATTCTGAAAGATTTAGGAGGTTTTTCAATTCGATCCGTGAAATATCAAATCCTTAATTACCAGAATAAAATCATTGGTTTTCTTGTAGATGTCAGTGATGCCGAATTCTTGAAAGAAAAAGCCAAAGTTCGAGAGAACCGAAAATTAACCATTTTCTTGCCGACTTTTCCTTCCGCCATTATTCCTAAAGTTCCTAGTAAATGGATGGATGAACCGGATATTTGGAATACATATGATTCGACGGTGTTTTTCTTGCAAGAAATATATCGTCTTTCTGATCAACGGATTTTATCGAAACCATTATATCGTGTAATTGAAGATGAAAAAGTGGTAGGAGTCATCACGATGACGAATCAATTCTTGCAAATCATGCCGTTTGAAGATAATCGTGAATTCTCAGATGGATTGAAAACATTACCTTCTGGTATGAATCCAATTCCGATTGATCGAGAGATCATGATTCCGAATCGCAGGTCTTTGACTACATTAAATCCTATTTTGTCGGAGAAAATGCGAATGGTACGTAACATTCGATTAGAAACACAATTCTATCAAGCGTTTCGTAATACCGTTCGTATTGTCTTGAATCTATATCGAAACCGGAACATACGGGAAGAAATCCGGGTTGTTATTTTTGATACGACGTTGAGCTATCTTGAAAAACGTACTTTTGTTATTTCGAAGTTGAAGATGATTTCTAAGGATTTATTCGTTTATCAGAATTATTCTGAAGAAGTGCTGAACAAAATACAAGAAGTATTCTTATGCTCTACCTCCGAAGGACAAAATAATTATTGTCTTATGACTTCGTCTTCTAAAGGAAAAGAACCATCCTTGATTTTACCTCAACGGAATTTAGTCAATATAGAACAAGAAAACGAACCGAATTATTATCGAAGATTGGCGGATGAATTGGTTCGTTTTAAACGCGTACGATTATTCATGATGTATCCGGATTCTTTTTTACCATTGACATCAGGAGAATATAAAGTGAATGCAGATGAATTCGTTATTCCGAAATCGATTTTAACCGATACTTATTTTAGCGAGTTGAAAATGTATCCTTTGGAAAAATATGTTCAGACAAATACGTTCGAAACGGCGAATCCAAATGCGGGCATTCCGGCGAATCCAACATTGCTATGGACGGATGCATATCAAGATGCATATCAGAGAGCGAAGAAGTAATTTTCTTGTGGTATTGTATATATATTTTTGCGAAATGTCATTACAAAAATATCCACCTGGTTCATTAGAAAGACAACTAGGAGATTCTAATATGGATGTGGAAGATACACCTGGTCCATTAAAAAGACAACTAGGAGATTCTAATATGGATGTGGAAGATACACCTGGTCCATTAAAAAGACAACTAGGAGATTCTAATATGGATGTGGAAGATACACCTGGTCCATTAAAAAGACAACTAGGAGATTCTAA
>Ga0214919_10005145_pt1 | contig 18705 bp, 20 predicted proteins | sample LL1503_MetaG_FD_177994 | JGI IMG/M metagenome (GOLD analysis project Ga0214919, IMG submission 177994) | Freshwater microbial communities from Lake Lanier, Atlanta, Georgia, United States - LL-1503 | ecosystem: Environmental > Aquatic > Freshwater > Lake | place: USA: Georgia | collected...
TTCTTAATGACCCAATCAATCTCCGTTTCAATATCTTGTAATTGCCCACTTCGGATTGACGTGATTGCTCTCCCCCAAAGTTCCATTACTAAAGTGGTGTTGGAATCAACAATTCCTTCACGTTCAACGAATACTAGAGCCTTAGAAAAATACTCCTCCTGTATGTCTAACGCCGATACCTCGCGTCCATTAGCGAGCGTTACTAAGTGTGTTCCGGATGTGTCGGCGCTAATATCCCGGATGGCTCGGATGGAGTTCTCCAAGGTCATATCTCTGAATGCAATACCACTCTCGATCATGCGTAGAACCAGTTCGGCGGCGCCAACCTTCAGAAGGTTCGTGGTTTCGGACATATTGGAATCACCGACAATTACGTGTAGTCGCCGATACATTTCGGCGTCTGCATGTGGTTCGTCGCGGGTATTAATAATGGGACGTGAGCGCGTAGTCGCGGACGAAAGTCCCTCCCAAATATGTTCAGCCCGTTGACTCACTGAAAAAGTGCTACCTCGGGGACTCGGTAACACTTTGCCTGCGCCCGAGATAATTTGACGGCTAATGAGAAATGGTATGAATACGTCTGCCACTGCCGAGAACTCTCCTGCACGGCCGATCAAGTAATTCTCGTGGCATCCGTAACTGTTGCCAGCTGAATCGGTGTTGTTTTTGAAGAGATATATCTGGCCATCGATGCCTTCGTCTTCAATGCGCTGCTGAGCCTCAACTGCAAGATCCTCCAAGATGCGCTCTCCAGCGCGATCGTGAATTACCAGCTCCCGAATATCGTCGCACTCAGGTGTTGCGTACTCCGGATGACTGCCAACGTCTAGGTAGAGACGAGCGCCGTTGGTAAGGAAAACATTGGAAGATCTCCCCCAAGAAACAACTTTGCGAAAGAGATGCCTTGCTACCTCGTCAGGACTCAGTTTGCGATCGCCAACAATTCTGCAGGTAACTCCGTACTCGTTCTCCAAGCCAAAGATGCGTCGCTTCATGCTTAATTGGCAAGGAGCGAGTCAAGAATTGCATTCGACAGACGATTGAATTTACGGCGGGAGGGTCTCGATCTGTCGAGAAGGGCCACTTCTAACATCTCCCCCGTGATCGTGCGCTCTCCACTTTCGAGGGCTTTCACTGCGAGTGATAATCCCTCTTTAGTCGTGAGCGCTGGGCGCCAACCTTCGGTCAATCTCGCAGATATGGCATCAGCCGATCCGCCCATCGCTGCAAAGCCATGCTCATCTGCAACAGATCCGTCGTATGTCAAGCGATAAATTTGATCGGCTGCGCTTACCTCTCCCACTTCAGCAACGATAATTTCAACCTCGTATGGTTTCTGTTCCGTGGTAAAGACGCTCCCTAAGGTTTGGGCGTATGCGTTGGCGAGCGCCCGACCCGCCACATCTCGCCGGTCATAGGCATAGCCTCGCAGGTCTGCCAGCCTAACCCCCGCGACCCGCAGCAATTCGAATTCGTTGTACTTGCCTACGGCAGCAAAACCAATGCGATCGTAGATTTCGCTCACCTTGTGTAGGGCGCGTGAAGGATTCTCGGCCACAAAGAGAATCCCGCTATCGATCTGGAGAACTATGACAGATCTTCCGCGTGCAATTCCCTTCCGAGCGTAGTCAGCCCGGTCTTTCATTACTTGCTCGGGCCCTACGTAATATGGAGTGGTCATATCAAACTGGCCTTCGGTCCGTCGGGGTTGAGGATGCGCGATTCGACCAGTTGTCGAGAGAGACGCTCTACTTCCTCATCGCTGACCTTCGAGGCCCCATCTGCATTCACCGTGATGATGAGTGGATAGATATTTCGGGCAAGGTCGGGTCCACCTGTAGCGCTGTCATCCTCTGCAGCGTCGTACAAGGCGGCAAGCGATGCCAAGATTGATTCTTCTCGTGAAAATGTCCCTTGATAAATCTTCTTCAAGGCGCCCCGAGCGAATATTGAACCGGATCCCACGGCGTGGAAAGAAGACTCTTCGTATCGGCCGCCAGTAACGTCGTACGAGAAGATTCTTCCCGCGTTCGATTCTGTATCAAATCCTGCGAAGAGTGGCACTACCGCTAGACCTTGCATAGCGAGCGGGAGGTTGCCGCGGATAAGGGAAGCGAGGCGATTGGCTTTACCATCAAGACTGAGAGGCGAGCCTTCAATTTTCTCGTAATGCTCAAGTTCCACTTGAAACAATTTGACCAACTCGACGGCCAGACCAGCGGTGCCCGCAATTCCCACCACGGAATAATCGTCAGCGACAAAAACCTTTTCGATATCGCGAGAGGCAATCAGATGCCCCATGGTTGCCCGGCGATCACCTGCCATGAGGACTCCCCCTTGGTAGGAGAGTGCAACAATTGTGGTGCCATGTGGAGCTTCGACGGAATGAGGGCGAGGTAGCAGGTCCGGCGAGATTTTGTGCACGAAATCCGCGAAGGAAGTCCCTCCAGATTCGAAGAACCGCGAATCGAGACCGTTCACTACTCTCCACCCTTTTGGACAAATGCAGCTACAAACGCGGCAGCATTATGTTCTAACGTGGCGTCAATTTCATCGAGAATACTGTCGATCTCGGCCAGCGATGCAGAGGCTTGCACGTTCGGCGCGACCTCTTCGACCTCGTACTCTGCGCGCGCCCTCGAACTTTCGCGCCTTGGTTCTTGAACTGCCATGACTACATCCTATGGGAAATTCTGAGGCGCTCGAGTAAATCACGGGGCGTGAGGCTCTTCTCGAAGATCTCCCCCACTTCGTCCCTATTCGAGCGGTAGGGGTCCGAAAGCGAGACTCGTAGGAGAGGAGCATCTACCTCCTCCTCGAGTAGCAAGGAGTCCCAGGAGGCGGCCACCACATTCTCGGGATAGCGCTCTACTAATCGACCACGAAGATAGGCGCGGGTGTCATTGGGTGGATTACTGACTGCATCGAGATACTCGGATTCGGGGATCAGAACCTCGTGTACTCCGCGAGCCTCGAGCTTGTAGAAGATGCCCTTCTCTCGACGAATATCACTCCACTGCAGATCGATCAGGGCAAGGCGTGGGTGACCCCAATCGATCTGGTCGCGTTCGCGATAAGAGTTGAGCACATCAAGTTTTGCACGCCACTCAACCGTACGATTCAGCGTGGGATCATCTCGATACAAACCATCCAAAGTCCGTCCCCATCTCACAAGTACATCTGCAGTCGAATCGTCGACTTGCTCTGACCTCTCCACCAACTTCCGCGATTCCTCGAGAAAGTACTCCTGCACATTAAGGGCGGTCATCCGTCGCCCATCCTGCATTTCATAAAGGTGAGAGAGTGTGAGGTCATGACTTATTTCGCGTGTAGCAGCCACCGAATGTCTAAATTGAGGGATATTTGTAAGAGCTCCGGATTCGATGAGTGATAGTACGAGACTCGTGCTGCCGACTTTGAGGTACGTTGAGGGCTGCGAGAGATTGGCGTCACCAATAATCACATGTAATCGACGAAAACGAGCAGCATCTGAATGCGGCTCATCTCTTGTATTGATGATCGGGCGCCTAAGAGTGGTTTCGAGCCCGACCTCGGCCTCAAAAAAATCTGCTCGCTGGCTTATCTGAAAACCTGCCATCGTTCCTGATTGCCCGATTCCTACTCTTCCAGCACTCACCATAATCTGCCTAGTAATAAAGAAAGGTGTTAACGCCGCCACTAAATGGCCAAAAGGTACACCTCGAGAGACTATGTAGTTCTCGTGAGTTCCGTAAGATGCACCCTTATTGTCGGTGTTGTTCTTGTAGATGTTGATCGCGAGTGGATTAAACTGTTCAACGGCTGCTCGAATACTTCGACGCATAATCTCGTCCCCCGCAAGATCCCACTTGACAACATCTCGTGGGTTAGTGCATTCCGGTCCCGAATACTCTGGGTGGGCATGATCCACGTAATAACGTGCGCCATTGCCTAAAACGACATTGGCAAACCCCATATCTATATCGGTGAGTTGACTGGGGTCTGCCTCCTCTCTATCAAGGTTGTAACCTCGAGCATCGCGTAGAGGCGATTCGTCTTCATAATCCCAGCGAGTTCGGCGTCTACTCGCCGCCGTAGTGTTCGCATATGCGTTGACGATTTGGCTTGAGAGCAGCATCGGGTTTTCGTGAGATGAGCCTGGCTGAGCAATTCCATACTCCGTCTCGATTCCCATGATGCGGTGAACTGCACCGGGCAAGCCGTTGTGGCTCATTTACAGGTATTGGCCGGTATTGGAGAGCGCATCTATGGCCCTTCCTGGTCCTGTTCCCGACTTTCCAGTGATGAGAGTGCGAATGTAGACGATTCGTTCACCCTTCTTGCCAGAAATGCGCGCCCAGTCATCTGGGTTCGTAGTGTTTGGCAGGTCCTCGTTCTCCTTAAACTCGTCGACACACGCAGCCAATAAATGACTCACTCGTATTCCATACGATCCATGGTCGAGTTGATCCTTAATTGCCATCTTCTTTGCGCGTCCGACAATATTTTCAATCATTGCGCCAGAATTGAAGTCCTTGAAATAGAGCACTTCCTTGTCACCATTTGCATAGGTGACTTCTAGGAAACGATTCTCGTCATCTTCAGAGTACATGCGCCCAACTGTTGACTGGATCATGGCATTGACGGTTTTGGCGCGATCCATTCCGTTCTCGGACAGATCGTCTGCGTTCAAAGGAATCTCGGTAGTGATGTATTTTCCGAAAATTTCCGTGGCGCCTTGCGCGTCAGGCCGTTCAATCTTAATCTTCACGTCGAGTCTGCCAGGTCGCAGAATCGCTGGGTCGATCATGTCTTCGCGATTGCTCGCTCCTATGACAATGACATTCTGCAAACTTTCGACGCCATCGATTTCAGCGAGCAGTTGGGGAACAATAGTGTTCTCAACATCGGAACTCACACCACTTCCACGAGTCCGAAAGAGAGAATCCATCTCGTCGAAGAAAACGATTACAGGCGTTCCCTCGTTGGCTTTCTCGCGAGCACGTTGGAAGACCAAACGAATGTGACGTTCTGTTTCACCTACAAACTTATTGAGAAGCTCTGGTCCTTTGATATTGAGAAAATATGAGCGACCCTCGGGCCTGCCGGTCATCTCGGCAACCTTCTTCGCTAACGAATTAGCGACTGCTTTAGCGATCAATGTTTTCCCGCAACCGGGAGGACCATAGAGCAGGATGCCTTTAGGTGGTCGCAATTGATACTCGCGAAAGAGCTCAGCATGAAGGTACGGCAACTCAACTGCATCCCGAATTTGCTCGATCTGTCGTCCAAGTCCGCCAATATCTTCATAATCGATGTCGGGGACCTCTTCGAGAACGAGCTCTTCTACTTCGGCGCGCGGAATCTTTTCGAAAACAAAGCCCGACCTCGGTTCCATAAGTAGCGCATCGCCCGGGCGAAGTGAAACCCCCTCAAGGGAGCGCGCGACGCGCACGACTCGATCCTCGTCGGAACGTGCCGTGACGAGAGCCCTATGGTCCGAGAGCAACTCCTTAAGAGTGACCAACTCCCCGGTCTCTTCGAAACCGAAGGCCGCAATGACAGAGAGAGATTCGTTGAGCATCACCTCTTGACCGACCCGAAGTTCGCTTCGATTCACGTCAGGAGAGACTTGAACCCGCATTTTTCGACCATTCGTGAAGATGTCAAGAAAATCTTCACCTTCAGGAATGCTCTGCACGACACCAAAACCGGCCGGCGGCTGTGCCAAGCGCTCTAGATCTGCCTTCAAATTGAGAATGTGCTCACGAGCCTCTTTGAGAGTTCCCGAAAGACGTTCGTTCGAACCTTGCACTGAGGCGAGCTCCTGCGAGAGCAGATCTATTCGACGCTGGAGGTCGGAGGCGCTCTCTCCGGGCCTACCTGCAACTTCGCGCCGGAGGCGCTCAACTTCCTTCTGGAGGTCGGCTGCAGTCTGCGAAACCGGACTATCGTTCATGCTCAGACCCTACTGCACCTCGCTTTTACCGGCCTACGATTCCTCTAGAGAGGCTCCATAAGCGCCTTTGGATGGGCGGCGGCGGCGCAGAGGAGGTTCAGTGCCATCCGCCAATCTCCGCGAGGTCAGCAGGAAGCCGGTGTGGCCGATCATGCGGTGTTCAGGTCTTACTGCCAATCCTTCGAGATGCCAATCTCGGACCATGGATTCCCACGCATGAGGTTCCGTGAAATTTCCTTGGCTCCTGATTGCTTCTCCCACTTTTGAGAGCTGCGTAGTGGTTGCAACGTAGCAAATCAAAACGCCTCCTGGGCGAAGAACTCGGGCAGCAATATCGATATTTTCCCACGGTGCCAACATGTCGTAGATGACGCGGTCCACATCGCGAACTCGCTCATCAGCACTTGCCACATCGTCGATCGCTCCCACTTGCAAGTGCCAATTCGATTGCGCACTCCCAAAGAATTGCTCAACATTCTTAGCGGCGACTTCGGCAAACTCAGGTCGCTTTTCGAAGGAGAAAACCTCGCCGCTGCTACCAACGGCTCGCAATAGCGCTATCGAAAGTGCGCCGGAGCCTGCTCCGGCTTCGACCACACGCGCTCCCGGGTGGATATCTCCGAGCGTGACGATGTGAGCTGCGTCCTTGGGGTAGACAATGGTGGCGCCTCGAGGCATCGAGAGCACAAAATCGGGATAGAGCGGACGCAAGGCAAGAAAGACCGTCCCGCCGGTCGTGGTCACGAGGGAACCTTCTGGTTGGCCGATGAACTGCTCATGCTCAATCCATCCGCGATGAGTGTGAAAGGAGCCGCCCTCTGCAAGATTGATGGTGTGCAACTTTCCTTTGGGGTCGGTCAGCTGGACACGATCACCATATTTGAAGGCGCCCCTACGGCTAGCCGGAATCCCATTCGCCGAAGTCGTCATAGCAGTACCCTACCGGGCGTTACTCTGTCGTCATGGTCTCGATGGCGAAGCTCTCTCCCTCCAGGGCTAACGACTTCCAAAACTGCCCCTTGCTCTTTCGATTTCGCACGATAGATCAACTTCCCGAGCCACTTTCGATTGACGCCGTCCGCGGCACGATCATTCACACCACGCTGGAACATCTCTACGATCTACCGCCGCTCGAACGTCGACTCCCCCAGGCTTATGAGTTATGGCGCGAAGCATTCGTGGAAATCTCTCAGGACGAGAAATATCGGGAACTATTCGAGGCCATCGATGACCTATCAGTATGGAGCAATGAGAGCCTCTTTCTCTTGGATAAATACTTCGCACTTGAAGAGCCTGTGCTACTCGAACCAGCAGAGCGCGAATCTCATGTTGAATATGATCTCCAGGATGGTTTCAAGATTCATGGTTACGTTGATCGGATTGACATCGCACCATCTGGAGATATTCGAATCGTCGATTACAAGACGGGTAAGGCTCCGAGGGAGGGTTACGAACAGAAGGCCTTCTTCCAATTACGTTTCTATGCGCTTATCGTTTGGCGCACCCGGAATATCGTTCCGAAGAAGTTGCGATTGATCTATCTTGGTGACGGTCGAATTCTCGAGGATGCTCCCACGGAGAATGATTTGATCGCCACAGAGAAGAAGATTGTCGCTATTTGGAAAGCTATGGAATCAGCTTTCGAGACCAAAACCTTTCCACCTAAGAAAAGCAAGCTCTGCGATTGGTGCGCACATCAAAGTATCTGTCCGGAATTCGGCGGAACACCCCCGCCATTGCCACTCTCGTAGCCCTCAATCACACGAGGGCGTCTCGGATTTCCAGGAGTGAATCAGCAAAATTCAAACGTTCGAGTGGGGCTACTGGAACTAAGTGTGGAATCGCATAAACAATCGCACCGCTTGCCAGCGCACCGACAACTCCGTTGGGTGAATCTTCAAGAATGATCGTGTCGGTAATAGAAACTCCTAGTCGACGCACTGCCTCGAGATAGGGATCAGGATGGGGTTTAGTTCGCGGCAGGTCGGTCCCGGCTATCGTGGTGGAAAATGATGCGATCCCCGTAGATTGAACGACCGCCTCTACTGTATGACGCGGGCTCGCTGAGACCAGTGCATGTGGGATGTCTTTAGCGACAAGCAATTCAAGAAGCGCTCTCCCACCAGGCATCAGTTCAATTTTCATCTCTGAAATGCGTGTAGCGACATCACTCGTGATTGCATCGACTATGGCGTCACGATCGTGCACCTGCCCCGTAGCTGCTCGTGCGCGCTCAGCGATATGGTCACCCACTCGTGTGAGGGGGCCTCCGACACAGATGTGTTGGTCTTCCTTGGTCCACTCAAAGCCCAGTTTCAGGGCGTACGCGCTCTCTGAAACCCACCACACGGGCTCGGTATCTACCAGCAGTCCATCCATGTCAAAGAGAATGGCCGCAGGTCGGGGAATCTTCATTGGGGTGAGCCTAATAGCCTTCTGACCCTAGCGTCCCGGTAGGCTCACGTTGTGATGGAGATCATTGCGCTACCCACGCTTCGAAAGCCTATTTTGATTGCAGCTTTCGAAGGGTGGAACGATGCCGGAAATGCCGCAACTGCTGCTGTGGAGCATCTCATCGAAGTGTGGGAAGCAGAGGAGATCGCCTTCTTCGACCCCGAGGATTACTACGATTTCCAAGTCAACCGCCCCATCGTTCAGGTCACTGAAGAGTCGGGGCGTGAAATTGAATGGCCCACCACCACAATCAGTGTGGCAACACCCGCGCACCTCGACCGAGACTTTGTGATCGTTCGGGGAATTGAACCCTCTATGCGCTGGCGCACCTTCTGCGAGGAATTGATAGGCATCATTGATGACCTCGAAGTCGAGTTAGTAGTCACTCTGGGGGCGCTCATCGCGGAAGTGCCACATACACGACCTATTCACGTCATCGGTTCAGGGTCTGACTCTGCTACTTCTCTCCGTTTTGGTCTACAGCCGAGTCGATACGAAGGTCCCACTGGAATTGTCGGGGTGCTCCAGAACTCCTGCTTAGCCGCTGGAGTAGATGCTTTTTCGCTATGGGCCCAAGTTCCGCACTATGTCTCACAACCGCCCTGCCCCAAAGCGAGCCTCGCGCTAGTCAATAGACTCGATGACCTACTTGGAATTCGCATACCAATTGAGGATTTGCAAGAAGAAGCTCTCGCCTGGGAGGTGGGTGTCAATCAACTCTCGCTGGAAGATAGCGATGTTGCGCAATATGTACAGGGGTTAGAAGAACAACAGGATGCGACCGAACTTCCCGAGGCCAGCGGTGATGCGATCGCCAGAGAGTTCGAACGATATTTAAGGCGTCGAGAAGAGAGCTAGATAGCAATGCCGAGAAGTGCATCCAACGCTCGGGACATCTTGCCAGGACCGCCGACCTCTCCCTCGCCATTTTGCAACAGAGCCCACTTATCTACTGCAGCAAGAGCGCTAGGGGTATCTAAATCATTTGCTAATGACTCTCGAATTCGATCTATGGAGTCTGTAGCTGAGGTTCCCCGAGAGTGGGCCAGTGCGCCCCTCCAGAGCTGCAATCTCTCGATTGCGCGATCAAGGAGAGCTTCGCTCCAATCTCGATTACTACGGTAATGACCTTCCATAAGAGCGAGCCGAATAGCGTTAGGGTCAATGCCGGCTTGGCGAAGTGTGGAGACAAAGACAAGATTGCCTCTGCTCTTGCTCATCTTCTCGCCCTCCAATCCAATCATCCCTGCGTGTACGAAATTCCGAGCAAAGCGATTTCCAGTGAGTGCGTAAGCCTCGGAGGCGCCCATGTCATGATGTGGGAAGAGTAAATCTGAGCCGCCACCCTGGACATCGATACTGGAGCCCAAGTATTTGAGGGCGATCGCAGTGCATTCAATATGCCAACCGGGTCGCCCTGCTCCTAATGAGCTCTCCCAGAAAGGTTCACCCTCTCGCCGCCCTCTCCAAAGCAAGCAATCCAACGGTGCGCGTTTGCCGATTCGATCGGGGTCTCCTCCTCTTTCTCCGAAGATTTCGAGTTGTTGCTCAACAGAGAGATGACTTCGTCCTCCGAAATCTGGATCGCTCGCGACATCAAAATACACATCGTCTTCGACCCAATAGGCGTGACCTGACTCCAACAACCTCTCTACCGCCTCGACCACGAGAGGAATGCTTTCAACGGCCCCGATGTATGCCATCGGTGGGATCACTCGAAGCGCAGTCATATCCTCACGAAAAAGTTGAGTTTCATTCTCTGCAATGTATTCCCATGAGACGCCTCGTTCTGCAGCGCGCACCAGAAGTGGATCATCAATATCTGTCACGTTTTGTACATATCGAGCCGGATAGCCAGCATCAAGCCAGACTCGATGCAAGAGATCGAATGCAACGTAAGTGGCCGCATGTCCCATGTGGGTAGCGTCGTAGGGGGTTATTCCGCACACGTAGAGATCAGCATGTGAGATTGATCCGGTGGGTATGGGACGCTCGAATTCGGAACTCCACATTGTGATGCCGTTGGGATATGAGCCCTCATCAATTTTCGGAATGAACGGAGTGGGCCAGGAGATCATTGCGCGAGCCTACTACTTCTAGAAGGGCGGCCAAGGGACTGCGGGCCAATCCTGCGACGGTAGCGGATAGGTGCCCGAGGTAAGCAGACTCTCTCGGCGAGCTAACAATGCTGCGATCTCATCTGGATGGATCAAATCCACAAGAATCGGAAGCGCCTTTTCGAGATCGTGGAGATCTGTAAGCAAACCCTGAGGTATTGGATCTCCGCGAAACTGCCACAGCACGGTTCGTAATTTATCTTCCTGGTGGAAAGTGACTCCATGATCGCATCCATAAATGCGTCCGCCCATAGGGAGTAAATGGCCAAATTTGCGATCCGTATTATTGATAAGGGCGTCAAAGAGCGCCATCCGAATGATGTCTGGGTGATCCCCTTGAGCGATCTCTACGATATCCACTTCCTCTTCAATCTCAATCCAGGATTGCACCATTCCGAGGCCATACGGTCCCTCGCGCAACAGTGTGGGTGGCACCAAATCCCACCCGAGAGCTTCAGAGACTTGATATGCGGCCACCTCTCTTTGAGCGAGAGTTCCATATTGAAAATCCCAGAGAGGTCGTTCGCCACTGACTGGCTTATAGATCACATTGCCTAGCGAATGATCATCAACGTGGATCGAACCGAAGAGCGTGGCATTGGAAGCCTCTACAAGGCGTCCTTCGATGTCGATCTCGCCCATCGCGAGCTCATGGAGGGTGAGCACTTTAGCGGCGGTATCCGTTGGCTCTTGGACAGACGTGGCCGCTGGGATCAAGCACGATTCCGCAGAAGGGACATGGAGGTCGCCCGGCTGAGACGACCGCTTGGGAACCGGTTGCAAATTCAAATGCCGCGTCGATCGTGAGTTGTACTCGAAGCAGATCGGGCCCGTCCTCATCATCTTCCTCGATAAGGGTTTCACTACTTTCAGTGATTGCTTGAGCTTCGACGATCACAAGTTGCTCTTCATTATTGAAGGCGAGTCCAAGAACGCCGACGCGGAACTCTTCAACGAGTGGAAGGTCGAGCGCTGAAGATCCTGCGCGTGCCTGCGGACTTGTACGTCCCGCGATCATCTCTAAAATCCGAGCAGCGAGCAGCGAAACCTGCTCCTTCTCTAGAGAAACTGAGAATGATCGCCGTCCATCCTTAACTTGGAGATAGAACGTGCGCTCGCCGGGAAGTCCTATGGCCCCGGCCATAAAGGACTCGGGCTTATCGAACTCGCTTATGACTCGAGCCATCGCCGCCTCCCACTGTCGCTGCGCTCTTTCTAATGCCAAGTAAGCCCTCTAAACCTTCGGCCCGCACGTTCTGAGAAACGACAAATCGAGAGTCGCCTTCTTGGCGCAATATAGAGACCGACGCAGGGTCCACAACTATCCTCTGGAATGCGTCTAGGTGAAGACCTAAGGAGTGCGCAATGATCGCCTTGATGATGTCTCCGTGTGTAAAAACGGCAACGATACTTCTAGATTTACCTTTGGAGTGTTCGACGAATATGTCTGTGATTGCTTGATTCGCTCTGGCGTTCATTTCCAAGAAAGATTCTCCCCGAGGAAATCGAACGAGAGACGGAGTGCCTTGAATTGACTTCCACTCCTTTCGCTTTGCAAGCACTGACAATTTTTGCCCGCTCCATGAGCCGTAATCCATCTCTATGAGATCTGAATTCTTTTCAATTGAAAGTTGTGGGTGTGAGATTGCGATGGCTCGAGCGGTCTCCAAGCATCTATCAAGAGGGCTAGAGATCAGACGAGTGATAGGAACGTTGGCAAGTGCTGCTGCAAGTCGATTGGATTGCTCCTTGCCTTGGTCGTCAAGATGAACACCTTTTGCACGCCCGGCGAGCACTCCGGAGGCATTAGCAGAAGAGCGGGCATGCCTGATTAGTAAGATCTCGGTCATCCGCTGATGACCCCTGTACCTAGGGCTGTGAGTACAGCGAGACCGAGAGTAACTCGATAAACCATGAATCCGCGGAAGGTGTGAGTGGTAAGAAATTTTAAGAACCAGGCAATCACCAGATAGCCGACGCCAAAGGCAATGATCGTGGCTAGAAACGTAGGTCCCCAAGCAGGAGAGTCCGCTCCCCCAATTTTGCGCAACTCCAGCCCACCAGAACCAAGCACCGCGGGAATCGCGAGCAAGAATGAATAGCGTGCAGCAGCAACTCGCGAGTACCCGAGCGCTAGCCCCGCAGCAATAGTTCCACCCGATCGAGAAACTCCCGGAATCAATGCCAAACTCTGCGCTAAACCAAACTTTATAGAATCGGAGAGGGTCAGGGAGGTGAGTTCGCGTGTGCCCTTTGCTCGTCGGTCGATGAGTCCGATAATTACGGCAAAGAAAATAAGAGATAACGCGATGATCTTTAAAGATCTGAATTGATTTTCAATGGGATCTTTCAACGCGATTCCCAAAACGGCGATCGGAAGCGAACCGATGATAATGAATATCGCAAGACGCCAATCATTTCCTTGACGATGCGCGCGTCCTGCGAGCCCTTTAAGAAAGGCTTTGACTATGTGCAGAATGTCTTTGCGAAAGTAGAGAAGAACAGCGATCTCGGTGCCGATTTGCGTGACTGCAGAAAAGGCCGCCCCCGGATCACCCCAACCGAAGAGTGCTGCAGTGATGCGCATGTGGGCGTTGGAAGAAATAGGTAGGAATTCAGTGAGGCCTTGAACTACCCCTAGAACGATTGATTCGAAAAAGCTCACGAACCCACCCCTGCTTTGTCGAACGCCTCTGCGCCCATTCGCAGCGCTTTGATGCGCGCTTCATTCGGTACCGAATCGGGAAGGGCTAAAGCCAGAGTTGTGACGCCAGCCGCGGCATGAGCTTGCATCTTTTCGGCCATGCGTTCAGGTCCGCCTAGGAGCGAAGTCTGATCCAAGAAATCAAATGGGAGCGCCATCATGGCACCGTCATAATCTCGTGCCAGATATTTGTTCTGGACTTCTTCTGCCTCCTTCTCGTAACCCATGCGCACCACCAAATTGTTATAAAAGTTCTTGTCGCGACTACCCATGCCACCTACGTAAAGTGCTGCGTATGGCCGCACTAAATTCGCACACATCTCTAAGTCGCGTCCGGGGACAATAGGCATGGTGGCAACAACATCGAAACCCTCCATGCTCTTACCCACTTTGTCTCGGCCGGTCTGAATATGTGAAATTTGCTCACCGGCAAAATCTGGCGCCAAGAAGACTGCGAGCCACCCATCGGTAAGCTCGCCGGCGAGTTCAAGATTTTTAGGACCCACCGCTGCTAAGAGAATCGGGATCTCTTCCCGCACCGGATGGATCGTGAGGCGGAGCGCCTTTCCTGGGCCATCGGCCAGCGGCAAGGGGTAGTGGAGACCCTCGTGTTTAACGACCTTTCGCCCGAGGGCCAAGCGAAGCACCTCTAAGTACTCCCTAGTGCGCGCAAGGGGCGCATCAAAGCGCACTCCATGCCACCCTTCGCTCACTTGCGGACCGGAGACGCCAATGCCGAGGCGGAATCGCCCACCCGAGAGCGCATCAATAGTTGCAGCCGTCATCGAGGTCATTGCAGGTGAACGACCAGGGATCTGAAAAATCGCCGACCCCAGGCCGATACGTTCCGTCTTGGCGCCAATCCAGGAGAGAACTGTTGCCGCATCAGAGCCGTACGCCTCCGCCGCCCACACGGAATCAAACCCGAGACGCTCAGCCTCGAGGGCCAATTCAATATTGGCCGCATTGGTGGCAGCCTCGCCCGACCAGTATCCGAGATTTAATGCGAGCTTCATGACCCTCCCTAGCGTGGAAGATCAGATTACTGCCTCTTCGGGTACTAAGGTCGCGTACATGGAACTGCGCCGCCTGGGATCTACTGGATTACATCTCTCAAGGATCGGTTTAGGGACGATGACCTGGGGCCGAGATACTGATGAGCATGAGGCGGCTGATCAGTTACGCGCGTTCGTAGATGCCGGCGGTAACTTCATTGATACTGCAGCGCTTTATGGAAGTGGCGATAGCGAGAGAGTTATCGGTGGACTACTCGGTGCCCTCGTTAAGAGAGATGACGTTGTGCTCGCCTCCAAAGGTGGACTTTCTTTTGTGGATGGTGTTCGCGTCGTTGATACTTCGAAGCGCACCATTTTGCGTGAATTGGATCAATCACTTCAAAGACTCGGCACGGACCATCTAGATATATGGCAATTGCATGCGTGGGATAACAACACTCCATTAGATGAGTCTCTCGCCGCCCTAGATGTTGCAGTGATTTCTGGACGCGTGAGATATGCCGGTATATCGAACTTCTCAGGTTGGCAGACAGCGCGCGCTTTCTCGATCCAGGAGAGCGCTGCTTTGAAGGCAACCATCTCCTCAACGCAGAATGAATATTCACTCCTCTCCAGAAATGTGGAGCGCGAGGTACTGCCTTGCGCGAAAGAATTGGGGATGGGATTTCTTGCATGGAGCCCCCTGGGGCGCGGCGTACTCACTGGCAAGTACCGCACTGGGCTGCCTATCGATTCCCGTGGTGCCAGCCCCCATTTCGCGGGATTCGTGGAGCCCTATTTGGACCAGCGATCACGCAGCATTGTCGACGCAGTAGCTGCCGCTTCCGATGGACTCGGTATCGCACCTCTCGAAGTGGCACTTGCCTGGGTGCGCGACGCCCCCGGCGTCACCTCTGCGATTGTAGGCGCACGAACTGCGGCGCAATTGCGTGGAGTACTCCTTGCCGAAGGTGTGGCGCTTCCTCCAGTAGTTCGCGAGGCACTCAACGAAGTTTCGGAAGTGAATTAGGGCCGTGGCAAAGCAGCAGAGCGTCCTGGAGTATAGAACGATTACTGTTCCCAAGGATTTTCCACGGAGCGCTGTGAAATCAATGCTCGTCGAAGAGGCCGAGTTGCATCACTGGACCTTGGATAAGGTGCAAATACGTCACGATGGGAAGCGCATCATCACACTTCGTCGCCGCATCATCCGCGCGACCCGAATAGATATCGGTTAGACGTTTCTTAGGAAACGATCCAATACGCGCGCACCGAATTTCAGGCTCTCCACCGGCACCCTCTCATCGATTCCATGAAAAAGTGCTGTGAAATCGAGATCGGCTGGCAACTTGAGCGGTGAAAAACCATATCCCTTGATCCCTAAGTGAGAGAGCGCCTTATTGTCGGTGCCGCCACTCAACGTATAGGGAACGGGAATGCCTTCAGGATCTTCGGCAAGTATGGAGTTCACCATATTCTCGACCATCGCACCTTCAAATGCGGCCTCGAGTGCGATGTCGGACGTGATGGTTTCTACCCGTACCTTCTCACCAGCAAGCGTTCGGATTGTCTCGTTGAGCTCATCTTCAAAACCTGGAAGGAAGCGACCGTCGATCACCGCGCTTGCCGATTGCGGTATGACGTTCTCCTTATATCCCGCGTTGAGGCGCGTGGGATTGGCCGTATTGCGCAGAGTTGCGCCCACCAAGCGGGCCACCGGTCCTAACCGGGCCACAAGTGGCTCGGGATCGTTGGGGTTGTACTCAACTCCTAAAACTTCTGCGACGCGCTCCAGCAGTTCGTCAACGGATTTACTGCGACGAAGTGGCCATTCATAGTTGCCGATACGGGCGACCGCTTCTGCAACCGCTGTTACTGCGTTATCGGGATGAACCATTGACCCGTGCCCCGCACGTCCTTCCGCGACGAGACGCATCCAATGGATGCCCTTTTGTGCGGTCTCGATGAGATAGAGCCGCGCCTTGTTCTCGAGGGTGATGGAAAATCCGCCTACCTCAGAGATTGCTTCATTGCAGCCTGCAAAGACATCGGGGCGGTTCTCCACCATCCATCGTGATCCGTAGGAACCACCTGCTTCTTCGTCAGCGAAGAAGACCAATGCGATGTCACGTGGTGGTTGATATCCGGTACGGGCCCAATTGCGCACTGTCGCGAGCATCATTGCGTCCATATCCTTCATATCTACTGCGCCGCGTCCCCAGATCGCTCCGTCTTGGATGACGCCGGAGAATGGATCGATGGACCAATCCTGAGCATCGGCCGGAACCACATCGATATGCCCATGGAGCACCAACCCTGGGCGGTCACTTGCCCCCTTAATGCGAGCGGCGACATTCGTTCTACCTGGGGCAGATTCGATCAGCTCGGCTTCTATACCCACCTCAGCGAGAGTGGCCTGGATATAGAGGGCAACATCGCGCTCATCTCCTCGATCACCGAAGTTCTCAGAGGGGATTCTGATCAGATCTTGCAGAATGGCGACGCTCTCATTTTCCATGCTCTCTTCCATGGCTACATCATGGCGTATCCAAAAGGCCTAGGGCGCCTTCCAGGAGGGAAAAGCCGACGAATTGGGTGGGAGTCGCTCTCCTTGGTACTCTCGCCCTTCACACCCCGTCCGGGTGGCGGAATAGGCAGACGCGCTAGCTTGAGGTGCTAGTGCCCGAAAGGGCTTAGGGGTTCAAGTCCCCTCTCGGACACCAGGTAAGAGTCTCTCAAACGTCTTTAAATCGGGTTCTTTAAATCGGATTGAGGGCACCAGTAGAGACATCGAAGATCGCTCCGGCAACCTCGATATTTGCCGCCAAGAGTGGGAATGACCTAATGCGGTCGAGATCGACTTCGAGCGCCTTGAGCGGGTCGCGGACCGTCCGGATCTCAACGGAGCGCGTATCGACTCCTGATTTTTCAAAGATTGCCGCATGAATCTCTGATTCTGTCCCGCTAGCCATTCGGCAGTCTGTATGAGGCATCACCAGGATGCGAGAGACATTGAGCAAGTGTGTAGCAAGAACGAGTGTCCGCAGAACGTCTTCCGTGACGCGTGCTCCAGCGTTACGAATAATCTTGGCGTCTCCAGGTTGCATACCCATAATTGCCAACGGCGCGATGCGTGAATCGATGCATGTCACAATGGCTAGACCGCGGGCGGCTTGTCCAGTGAGTTCACTAGATTGAAAATCCTCAACATAACGCCTATTTGCTGAAAAGATATCTTCGAAGCCTCTCATTTGATCTCCTTCATCTCTTTAGCAACTGCGTAAGTGATCTGGCGCATGTGGTGGCGGCGACAGAGAACTTCGTAACCTACAACTGTGTCTGAATCGGTGTCCCCCACAAATACTTGCTCGCCTTCAGTCACCATCGTGCCGCCGAATGTTCGAGCATTATGAGTGGCACGTCCACCACACCAACAGAGCGCCTCGACTTGTAGCGTGTTTACGCGATCTGCCAGTTCGACGAGACGTGCCGAACCAGGAAACAATTTCGTGCGGAAGTCAGCGAGAATGCCAAATGCGTAAACATCAATTCCCAGGCCGTCGACGATCAAGGCGAGCTGTTCTATGTGTTCAGGCGAGTAAAACTGAGCTTCATCGCAAATAACGTATTCGACTCTAGTCCCTTCGGAGACCAGATCTCGAACATAGGAGTGAAGATTGAGTTCCGTACTCACTTCCACGGCGGGTTTCTGGAGACCCAGTCGAGAAGAGAGAATCCCAGCCCCAGCTCGATCGTTACTGGTAAAAATGATTCCGGTTCGCCCGCGAGATTCATGGTTATGGGCAGTCTGAAGGGCCAGCGTTGATTTACCAGCATCCATAGTTCCGCAGTAATAGATCAGCTCAGCCATGAGGCTCATCCTGCCATGGGAAGTTCTGTCGCTCTCGTATTGCTAGTTGATCTTTAGGCAAATGTGTGAAAAAACAACCAGATAGAGGCCGAGAAACCCACAATCATGATCAGGGCACGAAACACCTGAGCCGAGACTCTCGTGACGTAAATCCCTCCAAGGTATCCCCCGATCGCCGATCCGGTGAAGAGAGCTAATACTGCCCACAGAACGACATGACCGCTCATAATGAAAATTCCACTAGTAACTACACTGGTCAGCGCAATAATCAGGTTCTTTCCTGTATTGATCTCGTGTCTGGTACGACTTGAATTTCGAGAAAGGGTGGCTAGCACCATCACTCCTTGACCCGGGCCAAAGTAGCCACAGTAGATCCCACTCGCCCCGATAGCACCGATTTCAAAGAGCGAACTTGCACGATGATCAGAGTGAGGTTTCGTTGGAATGAAGAGGGTGCAGGTTGCGAAGAGCAACAAAAAAGGAGCGAGTGATTCAAAGACTCTTGTCGGGAGGAGAAGTAGGGCAGCACACCCCGCTCCCGCAGCGACCGCCGACGAAATAGCTAAAGGAATATAGGGGCGAAGATCAACCCGACCGTGACGAATATTGGCAAACAAAGAAAAGAT
>Ga0214919_10005146_pt1 | contig 18702 bp, 21 predicted proteins | sample LL1503_MetaG_FD_177994 | JGI IMG/M metagenome (GOLD analysis project Ga0214919, IMG submission 177994) | Freshwater microbial communities from Lake Lanier, Atlanta, Georgia, United States - LL-1503 | ecosystem: Environmental > Aquatic > Freshwater > Lake | place: USA: Georgia | collected...
TGCTGATATCGCAACTCCACGCCAAGCTCTAGTCGCGTCTGTTATTTTCGGTATCCATGTATTGCCATAGTCATTTGATGTATAAATATATCCGAAAACACTATTAGAACCATCCGCCGTTACAACAATCTGATATTTACCGTCACTAGATAAAGCTGAACTTCTAAAATTTTGCGCATTAGTTGTTACAGTTTTTTGCGTATAATTACTTCCAAAACTAGAATCAATTAATTGAACTGTATTTTGAGTTATTCTAGATCTGCCTAGAAAGTTTCCTCCCTCGTATACACCAGTATGAGTTCCTGTAAATCCTAATCCAGTTACATATCCAGTTATATAACCCGAGCATTGGCTTGTTAATAATAGTTGATTATTTAAACTAACCGTACCATTTATATGCAATCTACCATTATTATTTGGATATATAGCAATATTATTTCCAGTAATAATTACGTCTCTAAGTATTCCGCTATCCGATGATTGAGATCCGATTAGAAAAGCATTTGAACCCGTATTAACTATTCCTAAATTATTACTCCAACCTAGTATTGCAAATTCGCCGCTGTTTGTTCCAGTGCTATTAAAAATTCTTAATTTTTGAGGATTTTGACTATTATAAATATCAAATCCCGTAATAAAAGTTTTAATATTTGCCCCACCATTAACTGTTAAATTAGAACTAATATTTGTATTTCCATTAACTGCTAAATTAGAATTAATATCTACATTATTATTAAAAGCAATAGGTCCAGATACTGTTGTGCTATAATAATCCATGTAAATAAAATTTCCATCATAACCTATAGATGAGGAATATTCATCAATATATAACCACCCAGCTGAACTACTTTTATTTTGATTGTCTATCCAAAATGATTTATTAGGATATACTAAAAACGATTTACTACCACTAATATTTTGATCACCGCTTGTATAAACAAGTGATTCGGGTAAAGTTATTATTGGTATTTCACCACTCAAAAGAACGCCCGTACCATTTACAGTTGGTCTAGTATTAAATTGTTTGGATCCACTAATCGTTTGATTACCAGTCGTATAAACAATCGTTGTCGGTAAAGTTAAGGCCGAAGCCTCCCCACTTAAAAGAACGCCAGTTCCATTTACAGTGGGTCGAGTATCGAACCCTTTAAGACCACTAACCGTTTGATTTCCAGTTGCATATATAATTGGAATTTCACTTAGTGACTGATCTGTAATGTATATAATTGTACTCATATATAAGTGATAATTGCTATATTTACTTTCTTATCTTGTATTACACCCTCTGACCCATGTTTATTTAATTTGGTTATAAATATATTTTTCATAAATTTATTCTGTTGGGCTAGTTACTGTTATTCGGTCATTTTGATCAAAATATCTTAGTCTCTTGACGTTTGCTGAGTTTTTAAATAATGTTGTATTATAAGTATCGTACACACGGGTTGCATTTAAAAAATTAATATTATCAAAAAAAGCTTCTACAGTGTTATATCTAAAATTATCTTTAATAGTGTTACTCTGAAAAGCGCTGCCGATTGTATTATTTATGAAAAAATTTCCGATTGCATTGTAATAGAAAGTGGCTCCAATTGTATTCTCGTAAAAATTATTTGCAATTCTATTATTTACAAATTGATTTCCGATTGTATTATTATTGAACAAAGTTCCAATTACATTATTCGTATTAGTGCTTCCGAGTGTGTTATTAAAGAATGAAGATGCAATTGTATTATACTGTGTAGTATTTCCGATTCTATTATATTCCAAATATGATCCAATTACATTACGCTGGAAATTGTTTGCTATTGTGTTACTTCGGAAATTGGTTCCTATTACATTATTTTCAAAATAGTTTCCAATTTTATTATCACGAAAATTAAGTCCGATTGTATTATTGTTAAAATAATTTTCAATTGTATTGCTGAAGAAACCAACTCCAAATATTACATTACTATGACCACCTTGTATTTTTACATCATGAACATCATACATATAAAAAACTCCTAATCCAGTAAGAGTAGAAACAAAGGTTGGTTGTTGAATTCTTGAACCAGTAATGAATGGTAAGTATATTGCAAGGTCATACAAAGCATTCCATCCAAAACTTTCATCCGTAGCGAAATAAGTTCCGCTCTCAACAAAATCTGATACTTCGGCCCAAGCGTTATAATTACTTAAACTATTACCAATATTGCCTGTTATAACAGAATAAAATAACTTGCCGCGATTGCTATTATTGCCAGTTTCTTTAACATAATCTAATCTAGAGTATTGAACATTAGGAGAATAATTAGGCACAGAACTAACATCTGGTTTACAACAATTAACTGTTATGTTTCTCCAATCATAAGAAATATCAATATTAAGAAAATTATCTACTCTTCTATAAATCCAGCCCTTAAAATCTGGTATAGCTAAATTATTATTTATAGTTCCCCAAGAATAAGAACTAGTAGCATCTATATTATAATAAACCGTGTCTTGAGGATAAATTTCTGATCGCGCTATGGGATATATTGTATTATTAGAAATAGCAGTGACAATTAAGGGCTCGCCAGAGGCTGCTGTTTTTACTGTTTGATCGTTGATTGATTGGTTATTCCATTTGAGAACAAAATCTGAAATTCTATATAATTGGCCGCTAAGTAAACTATTTGTAGCTTTTAAACCTGTTAATGTGGAGTATGTTGTATTTAAAATTTGAACTGTGGTCAACGATTCTCCGCTCAAAAGAACCCCAGTTCCATTAACTGTTGGGCGCGATGCGAAAGTTTTTACGCCCCCAATATTTTGATTACCAGTGGTATAAACAATATTATTTAATCCCAAATTTTCTGGCGTAAGATTTACATATCCAACTTGACCATTAACTGATAAAACTGGCGCGTAATCCTGCTGAACGTCTATATAAACATCCTGCTTATCAAACTCTACTTGAACTACATCAACTGGTTTGGGCTGCTCATCATCTATATTAATATAAATATCATCAGACATACTATAGGCTAGTTATATCTCCATCAATTGGAAGAGTTCCTTTTAAATATGTTCGAGTTGAAGTTCCAGAAATTAATTGTAAATCATAAGAATAAACTCCTGGCATCATGCGCATACAGCTAGCAGATTTAGGTAAAAGTGTTACTATATTATTACTAATTTGCATAGAACTATCTGCTGTCATCCACTGAACGACTACTGGTAAATCCTGTGCTTGTCTTACTTGTAGGGCTCCAGATACTCCATTTAAATTAATACCACTACCCGAACTATTATAAAAACGAAAAGTAATAGGTCCATAAGTATCACCACGATATCCAGTTGGTAAATTATAAATGGCAGGATTCATACAATTATCCTATAATTACACTTTAAATTACAGGAATAGATAAATTTAATTAAACTTATAAAGTAGCACGAACCATTAAAGTTGCATTCTGAGCTAGAGAGGTATTAAATAATACATGGAATTTATCTGCAGTACGACCTGTTATATTATAATTATAAACAGTAGATGTTCCAGGAATTTCTAAACTTGTAAAAACTTTTGGTATTCTAGAAAAACTTCCACCACTATAAGGAATTAAATAATTTGTACTCCCCAGAGATAATCCAGTCTCCCAAACACGATCATTACTAAAAGTTACAGTTCCAGAAAACTTAACATTTGTATTATTATCAAAATTAACATTAACACCCGAAAATAAAACAGAATTCGCTACAAAACTTTGTGTCCCATTATTGGGTATAAAAAATCCACTACCATATTGACCTACAAGATCAGATACATCCGAAGAAAGCTGTGTCTTTCTAATTAAAGTTTTTGTGGGCATATTATTCTATTCTGCTATGATATAAAAGAATTGCTGTTCTATAATCAATACCATATTCTTCAGCAATAGCTTGAATTTCATTCATATTTACAGTTATTTCTACTGGCTTGCTAATATAATTTTCAATTTTATTTGTCCAATCTTTTGGATTTTCATTAGTGGCAATAGTTTCAGCTACGGTTTTAATAATTTCTTTTTGTTCTTTAGAAAGATTTTTTCTATTATATTTCTCTTTTAAGAATGTACCAACTGACTCTATAAGTTGATCAAATTTAATTAAATTTTTAGCGACTAGATCTGCATTTACTTTTGGTTTATCTTCACTTGCTTTTACACCAATTTTTCCTGGAGTTTTTGTTGTTTGCGGTGTTCCAGTTCCTTCTGGACGACCAGTAGGAGCCCCACCAATTTGTGGTTTATTTAATAATGGACGATACAATCCATCCTCGTCCTGTAATTTAACAAATTCTTTTTGAGATTTAATACTTTCGTCTGGAAGCGGTAAACGACCAGTGTCAATTGCTGTAAGACCCTCTTCTGGAGTTAATACTCCAAGTTCAATAAGTCTAGAGTAAGTACGCGTTAAATTTGCATCACTCTTAAAATCAGCGTCTTTGAATCTTGGCGTCGGAATATTTTTAAAACCTAAATCCTTACTAATTTTTTTCATTTCTGGAATTAAAAACTCATTCATGAAAGTCTCGCGTGCGTGCTTTAAACGTGAAAGGAACACTTCTATTTTAGTGCTTGTATTAGCATACTTTTCTTCTCCAAAGAGTACGTTATTAAGACCATAACGAATATCACGGTCTACAACTTCATATTTTCTAGGATCAAGAATCTGTCCAATTTCTGGAATAATAAATTTAATATTAGTAGTATAATCGCTGACAAGAATACGACCAACACTCTCATTTTCAAATATTTTTCTGAGTGTTCCAATCTGTTCTTTTGTCGGCATCCCAATTTCATCATTACCCATTGTTACAAGAAGTACAGTTTGTTGAATTGTACGGCTAATCGCCATATCCATATTCTTTAATTCCTGCTTCCAATTAATATCTTCTAGAACTGGAAATCCCATTGGGATAGCGAATGGCTCGTAATCCTGCTTTTTATAAAATATTGGAATAAATCTTTCTGGCTCTAATTCAAAAACCATATATTGGTTAGTCATGCTAATATTAGTTTTATCCTGTAGATCCTTGATATTTTTAACACGCATTGATAATGCCTTATCTTCTTCAGAACTAGGATTCGTCAAAACTTGCATTTCAAAATCATTTAATATTTTAATATATTTAGGACTAATAAAAGAGGCTGACCCAATAGCTTGGATATCGGCAGGATTTAAAACTATATAGCGAATAGGAACCTCGCCTGCCCGCGCCTCTGTAGTAATTAAATCTGAAATAACACGCATGTCTTGCTTTGTAAATGCCGCATTTAATTTATATAAAAAGACGTTACCACTTCTATAAAATTCGCGGAAAAACATATCCTGTAATTTCCATAAATTAACTCTGTCACCCCATGCTTGGAAAAATTTGCGAGATTGCTCATTACCGCCTGTAAAATAAATTGGCGAACAGCTAAATTCTGTCATCAAATCAATTGTATTTCTGAAAATTGAAAAATTATAATAGGCTTTTTGACAGAGAATAATAGTGTCACGAATACTAATATTTGAGTTATATCTACCATGCCCTCCGCCATAAGTAAATGGAATTACGCCACCTTCGATGTTAGAATACTTATCCGTTCGAGAAATAGTACTAGAACGATTTCTTCTAACTGAAGAAGTCGAGTCTTCACGACTAGCCTTGACTTCAATAGAATTATTATATTTTACCGAACCTTCAATCATCTGTGGCTCTGGGAATTTTACGTTTTTAGTACTCGCCATAATTTATTATAATAGTTTATTACACCAAAATCTTATTTATTAGATAAGTTCTGCTACGAATTGTACACTTTTTTTGGTAAAATTCTCTGGAGCCATTAAATCAAAATAAATTTTAATGCCCCAATTAGCTAACATAAGAGTAGTATAATTATCTTTTCTAGCACGATTAATACTAGTAGACTTTCTTAAATGTGATGGCAAATCAAAACTCTGAGTACCTCTAGAAGTTGTACTTACTTCTACATTTGCACACTGATCTTTGGTATCTTGTATAATAAAATCCTGTTGTTCTATAAACTCTCTGACTGTTAATTTTTTTGTTTCGTATTCATTATCAGCTTTTTCACCAATGCCTCTAGGATAAATATATTCCATAGGAAGATTCATTGAGAAAATATTCTCAATAATATCAGGGTGATTACTCGCGCGCGAGGCAAACCAAATCTTTTTATGGTCAATACAGGTTTGTAAATAAGAGTTTGCTCTACCTAAAAATGCCGAAGTAAAGAATTGTTTAACACAAATATTGCCAAAATCTTTATTATATTGGCGTGCGCAATCTTTTACCATTGATGTGTAATCCTCATTCTCTTTATCTGAATCGAAATCTACAAAGCCAATTTTACGATTCGCAGCTTTCATATATTCAGAGTTATTAACTGCATCTATAAAAGTATCTGCACCCGCATGATCGATTACTATTAAATTAATATTAAAGTTTTTATATAAATAATAAAAATACTTAATGTGATCCTGTAGCGAAGATCCTGCAGCTTGATATCCGTGAACAAGAATGCCCTGTTTCTTTTCTTCGTCTAATTCAATAACACTCATTGCAAAATAGTCGGCAGTTTTAGATGAACTAAAGTTAGGATCGATTGATAATATATATTTTTTATCTGTATCACCGATAACTTTTGTGGTTGGATACTCCCCATCTGGAATTGTACATGAGTACATTTTTTTAGGGGAAAAATAACTGTCGCCACCATCAATAAATCTGGCGCAATACTCACGAAGAAATGAGTGATGGGAACTTCCACCGCTTTGAGCAACTTGAATTGCACCTTGGTCTACCATGTGCGGTGGTAGTGCTTCATAACTTAACTGTGAAATAAAATATGTTCCAGGAAGTTCTCCTTCTTTAGAATCTTGTGCCTCGGGATTTTCTATTAAGTTAGACCATTGCTGGTACACACGAAATAAATGTTCAAAAGTATAACTAGCAGAACTTAAACATAACATTTGAGATGTATTTTCAAATATATGTTTATTATCAGGATGTAATAAACCTTTTTTAATCAACTCTTCCTCTAGCTTTCTGATACGAATTCTCTCGCCTACGTCTCTTGGAGAACTCAAGAACGGAATAAGAACATTATCAATAATATCTGGTGGTAAAAGTAAAAACTCGTCTAGAATGAGTACGTTAGCACGGATACCACGGATTTTTTCGCCAGTTAAAGGGATAGCTGTAATACTTCCGCCATTAATTTGCCATTCATACTGGTCATTACGTTTGCTTTTCAAACCAAAACATTGTCTAGCTAGCGCCGCTTCTGGTGACATCAAGAATTTTTCAATTTCATTAAAAACACGACGACTGGTACGAAAGTTAATAGATGCAATAAGTATCTTAGTTCCAGGTTCTAACATACATTTAAGAATACAATAAATCGCAGCACAAAAACTTTTAGCACCACCACGACCCCAAACTAACATGCAATAGTTTCTATTAAAAAAAGAATTAAGGGTTAATTCCTGATAAGCTTCCAATGTTAAACCTAACGATAGCTCTGTGGTAAAACCAAGATTATATCTTAAAAATTTGGCAAGACTAATCCTAGCCTCTTCGTCTGTTAAGTCACCTTTTAAATTAAGTAACTCTTGATTGACGTTAGCCAATGGCTTAGATTTTTGTTGATTTCCTACAATGATTGCCATGTTGTATCAAAGTAATATTGTAGATCTATATTAAAAACATTTTCATTCATTCCTAGTATGTGAATTGTTTTAACGCGCGCTTCCTCTCTGCCATCACAAAAAACAAATTGTATATTATCATAGTTTCTTAAAATTTGGCGCATATTATGTGCAATAAAATCTCCAGATGCTTTTGAAAACTTTTGCTTTTGATATAGCATATTATTTAAAGTTGACTCTACCACAACAACAATATAACCATCAGTTTTTTTAGCACGTTGTATTTCTTTTTCGAATCTTTCGCGTCCTCCGCTTAATGTACCAAAAAGATCTATGAGACTTTTTCGTTCCACGGCTAATTTATTATTTGGATGTACAGAATAATCTCCGTATTCTAATTTAGACTCAATAACAATTCGATCTTTAAACTTAAATGGTTTTTGTTCACGGGTATCTATAATGATTTGGTCAATAGGTGTTAAAGGAATATCTTTATTTTTATAATTAAATCTTGTTTTTAAATTTATTGATTCACATATATCATTATAATTAAGTCCAGAAAATCCCTCCATACTACTAGCTGGAATTAAACAGCTAATTGTTTGACACTCAACTTGAGATGGTGCGTATTCTAAATTTTTTAAGTCACAATACTGCAATAATTTATGTTTAAAATAATCTCCACATTCTTCTCTACTTAAAGTCTTTAACCAATTCTTATAATTCTTTTTATCTTTAAAATCGTAAGTAGTATACTGATCAAATGTTTTATATTCTAGTTTAGTACCATCAAAACGGTCAATACGTTTCCAATTAGATTCAAAATAAGTTTTAGCGGGCAACTTATGATAATTTTTTAAATGGTCCTTTAAGTCTGTAAAAAAATCAAAATCATTTCCACAGACTTTACATTTTAAATACATTTTATTCTTATCCATATTAATTATATTAACTGTGAACCATTTCATCTATATCAATTCCACGAATTACGGCCTTTAATTCGTCCATAGAAGATAAACGTCTAGCCTCTCCTTCGAGATTTTGTTTTTGAGCTTCGGCTAAATGAACGATACTCTTACGACGCTCTTCATCTTTCCACGCCTGAACTAAATTTAAAATACTTGCGTTCTCTTGCTTACGTTCTTGTATCTTTTTAGATCTATCGTCTACAAGGGATTTATATAGTTTATTCTGACGCCCACGGCATTGATTATACTCAGTTTGTAAATTACTAATAGCCTCGTTAAGCTGCATTTTAATATTACGGCCCTCCTCCTCTTCACTGGCCTGCCTTAATGTCTGACGTAGGTCTTCGACTTGCTGAAGAATAGTGGATGCTGTGACAACCTCTGTACATAATACAATAAATTGATCCAACTCTTCCTGAGTTAAATCTTCTTTATCATAAGTATAACGAATAAAGGCATCTTCAAAAAGTTTTCGGTCATCATCACGCCTATAAGTATTAATTTGATAACAAAAACTAAAAGTATTTAAATATCTTTGTAATGTGTCTACCTGTTTTATTTGTACGGCTTTTAATTTTTCTAATTCCCAACCTATATTTAAATATCTATTAATTCTATATAGGGTTTGATCAGATCTACGTGGTGGAAAATACTCACCAAGTGGATTATTATTACGTTCTTTTGGAACATAAGTATTCATCTCTAAATGTGTGGGATCTTTCTTTTGAATTGTTTCTACATACTTATTTACCTCGCGCGCTTCTAAATTTAAATGGGTTAAATCATTATTTTTAAATAAGATTTTTGCCATATCTAAGTAGTGTTGATTTTTATAATTATTTTCTATAAACTCCTGCTGTTCTTTTGTTAACTCAATACGATCCCGCGTAAATACCGAACGATTTTTATATTCAATTTTATTATCTAATAGAAACTTTTTTACAGAACGCCCCTCTTTGCTACGACTGTCCATTGTTGGATCATCATATGCATAAACAGTAATTTCAGATATACTTGCTTCGGGATTTTTCTTTAAAATTTCCCTTACTCTATTCCCCTGTTCTTCGGTTAAATCGCTCATAATATCTCCTTTACTAATTCGCGCGCTTTTTGTAAAATTCTTGATTTAATTTTACTAATTTGTCTGTAAGCTGGGCGACCCTCTTTTAAACTTAATTTATAACCCATTTTTTTTGCGACATCTGCATCTTCTAAATGCTGTAAAAACATATAATCATAAATCTTCCATTCTATATTACTTAAATTCTTTTTCATAATTTCATGGAAAGCTGGTAAAGAAGTCTCTATATTAATAATATTTTCTGTATCATGTAGTACACTTTCTAATGTTGTTTCTGGATTCTCATGATTTGGACTATGTATACTTAATGGAAATTTAACATCATATGCAGACTTTTTACTCTTTTCCCATTTTTTATAATCTTTACAGCTATTATTTTGTATACCATATATAGAGCATCCATAATCACCAGTATTAAATGGGCATTTTAAACATGGTCTTGAAAAATTAGAATAATGATTCCTAAGCATATTAGTCATTTGATGATTAATAACTTGATTTAACCATGGACGTAATGGACGATCTGGATCCCACTTTTCCCATTTTTTATAAATATGTAAACGTAATCGTTGAGAAACATCTTCAAAATCCATCCACGCAATAGCAGTTAAATGCCAGCGGTGTTTTCGTTTTTTAATTTCTGAGTCTATAATATCAATAGAATCCTCAAAATTAGGGCGAATAGTTTTTTTAGGTTTTGGCATGATTATTCATTCTGCCTTAAAGATCCAGCTTCTCTTTTAAATTCTGCTAATATATCCACATCTGATCTATTAATAGTATTAACTTCCGACTTAATATTTTCAATGGGTTTCGATGGATTATCTAATAAAGAGCCAAGTGTTTCTTGAATTGGTTTATATAAATCAATTTTAAATGCTGGTTTAATATTTTTAAAATTAACAGCCATTTTATATTTATCATCATCTAAATTATGCCCCTCACTGTTATATAGAATATCATCTTCGATATTAATTTGTTTATTATTTTCCTTGAATTTTAATTCATTTTTATTTATATTAGTAGGAATGGATTTACTATAGGCACTAGCAAAAGATTGTCCACATGCTGAACAAAATTTTGGTAATTCTAAATTATATGCAGTAGTCTTACCACATTTGGAACAAAAATATTTCATACACTTATTATGAGTAATTTACACAAGAAATTCAAAAATCTCTTTTGATTAACCCTTTTATAATTTTACAGTGTAAATTACTATCGATGTCGCTTAATAATTCTGAAGTCCTTAATATTATAGAAGAGGACCTAAAAGATCTGGACGGAAAAGTAGTATTTGTTAAAGGGCGTTATTGTGGTGGTAAAAGCAAATGTTCAGGTCTTTTTTATATGGATGGTAATGATAATCCTATTATTAAAGTTGCAAAGGGCGTTTTAAAAGAAGAGGAATGGTTTGGAGTTCTTATTCATGAATATGCACATTTTATACAATGGCGCGATGATACTAAAATATGGAATAACTATTGTGATTATGACATTACATATAGTCAAATATTATTAAAACCAGAAAAATATAAAAAAGAGTTGTTGGCATTAATGAATTTAGAATTAGATTGTGAAAAACGTGCATTTAAAATTATTAAAAATAATAATTTATTTGATTATAAAGAGTATGCGCAAAATGCCAATAGCATATTGTATAAATATGCTTTTTTATATAATTATAATAATTGGCCAGACGATAATAGAAAATATCGTAAAGTTCAAAAAATTTGCCCAGTTAAATTATTAGATAATGTAAAAGATTATCTGGATATCCCAGAGGATATCGTAGTAATTTACAGTTAATTATTTTTTAATATTTTCAAATTGTTCGATTATATAGGATAATATTTCCGAACGTACAATATCTTCTTTTCCGAATTCAAAGGTATGAATTCCGCGATCTTTTGATTCTTCATTATCAAATAAATCAAATACTTTACAGAAACCACTCTGTTTAATATCGGATTGTTGGGCATCGCCACATATGAAAAGAGTGGAGAATGTGGCCATACGAGTCATTACTAGAAGAAAGTCTTCGACGCGACAATTTTGCGCCTCATCCATAATGAATGTGGCATTAGAAATATTAAGCCCACGAAGAAATCCCAATGGAACGCCAACGATTCTTTCGTCCATCATTAAAGACTTAACGTGTGGAACGGGAAGTAATTCATTTAATTTATCTACTAACGGCTGGGTATACGGAGACATTTTTTCTTCAGATGTTCCTTTAATATAACCAATACCATGAACAGAGGATTCTACTGGAACACGACTATAATATATTTCGCTTGCTTTTTTATCTTTAATAAGGCGTAGGGAGCTATAAACAGCCAAAATAGTTTTAGCAGTTCCAGCTACACCTTTTACAATTACAACTTTAGTATCTTTATTTAGTGCTAGATCGATAAACTCTTTTTGTTTATCAGTCCAAGGTAATTCACGGATACTAAGATCTATAGTTACTTTTGTTTTTTTCTTCTCAGCATAAGGAGAAACGTCACGGGTTTTTTCAGATTTTTTTTTCATCTTAGAGAGCAATTAACACTAGTATTAATTACACTTTTCGGCACACAGACACTTTTTAATTTATATACGTGATTTTTTTTTGAACTTTGCGCTTTTCGCGCGCGATTCTTTTATCACATAATTTACAATATATAGAAAATCCAGATTCTCCATGTAAATCATATGAAAATTTATTAAGTGGTAATTTGTGGCTACAAAGTGCGCACACTTTATCGTGGATCGGCTGCGATCTCATTATATTAATTACACTTTTAAAAAAGCTTATTAATATAATTAAATTGTAACAGTATTTTGATTATACTCTTCTTCGGTTATTTGCGTTAATTGTTCCACGCATGTTTCTACGAGTGGATCGTCACAAATAAATAATTTTATAGCAGTATAAACAAGTCCGTCTGGCATGGGTTCGACATCAACTGGTAGTATATTAGAGGCATTACCAGTTTCTATGTATTTACTATACAATTGCGTGTTCATGCAAGACTGTACTTGCGCATAGATTTCGGGCGTTGATTTGTAGAATTTATGTGTCATATGATTTGAGTTTAATTACATGCTGGCGCCCCATTTATCAGCCAAGTATTTTAATACGCGATTTTGTTGTCCAGATGTGTGTGCAACTCCTGTATAAATAAGAATTTCATAGATAGTACCATTTATATAAAATGAATTACCGTTTGGATATTGTCCTCCTACTACAATATTTTTCGAAACGTTTGTAGCACCGCCAAGACCAGCAAGATTTTCGCCAACATACCCGTTTCTCACGGTAGCAGTACTATTAGTATCAAAAATATACCCGAGAACACTAGTTCTAGTATTAGAAAGTGGAATATTAGAAAAAATAGAGGAAGTATTCGCACTATTTAGATTTCCATAGGCGATTCGCGCTGCATAAGAATTTGCAGTAGACGTGGTCAATTTTACTAAATATGCACTTGAATTTATTGAATAACCAGTTATAGAATTTACAGCTAAATAATAATTTAATGGCGCATTGTAAATTTCAGGCCCAACTCCACTTAAGATGTCATTATTAGCGCTACTAGATACTGAACTAAAATATACGCCGCCACTTATGAATTGTGGCTGTTTAGCTGTTGTGTCCATTCGTAAATCAGTATTATTAACTCGACTAAGCCATTTACTAACTGGATTACCAGGATTTGCAAGAGTTGTTTCATTAGTATAAACACCACTGTCCACGCTGAACCATGAACTTAAATATGGAAAATCAAGTGGGCGAAAATCGCGCTGGAATAGTATAGTACTTTGCGCTGCATTCGCACCAGAAGCAAATACAAAGTCTCCATCTCGTCCTACTGTAAAATCCATAATGTATAGTATTACACTATAAGGTTATAATATAAATTAATTAAAATGACTTATCTGGTTTCGCGCCATTGGATATTTGCGCGGGTATTACTACTTCCACCACCGATTCCAGTCGCAACAATAACAAATACATTACTGTCTGTGCTGTCTATGTTTTGGCTGATGTATCCGCGCTTTGCACTTGAAATTGAAGTGGTTTGGTTACTCGAACTAAACTGTCCAGCGCCCTGTCCACCAGCAACAATAAATCCTACATTTATTAACGTTCCACTAGTAAAATTAACTGATGTACCGCCTTCATTATACTGAACAACACTCTCATTATTTGCACTCGTCCAAGTGCCGCCAATTATTGAACCAGTACTCGGAAGGCGCCAAAATTCATAACTTATGGCGTTATCTGCTGTATAAACATTTAGAGAGTTTGGGCGAACAACACTTCGGTTTGGTTTACCATAGTATCCAGTTTTTAGTGATATAGCTATTAATGGAAGTCTGCTCGTTGTAGTAACACTTCTCGTACTAGTATTAACTGCCGCAAAATCTACACCAGCTTCGCTGTAACCACCCTCACTGATTACTGTGGCGCAAATTTGATCAAAGCTATCTGTTCCAACAGCTACTCCAGAGTAATTTCTAATCTCACAACGTACTGGTAGGTTTGGATTGCTCCAATAAACACTAGGCTTATTATTACTATTATAAAATTCATGTGCAATTATAATGTCACCATTATGAACAAATCCCGCCCTGACTCTTCCTACTCCCAACCATTGAAAATCAGCTGCAAATAACTGTGTTTGTGTGTGTATTTAAATTAAAAAGTGATGGCCCAGTACCATTTAACTTGTCAATATTCCAATCGTTTTGCGTTACAGTTTCATCGTATACAGATCCAGAAACATTACTTCTTAAAACTATTGCCTTTGTGCCGTCGCCGCTTTGTAAGAAAAATATTCCATTATTATCATCAAATAGGCCGATACGTTTATTTGTGCCAAGTCTGGACCCTGTAAAATTAAAACTTTGTAAGGTCATTTGACTTTTTCCTGGCATGTAGTGGTGATACATGCGACTCTGGTGAATTGTAAAGTCATTTGCGCCAGTTCCTACCGTTAAGATGGCTTTGGCGCGGTTAATATCAAAAGTAATAGTAGAACTTGTTCCACTGGTTTTTGTTAACAATTCGGTGTCTTCTCCATACACATGACTGTAATCCGCGAGAGTAAATGGGGTTGACATTCTTTGGCGGCCAAAGGCGTCAATAGCGGCGGGTTCGAATTGATTAGTAATTGCTACCGTGGGGTTTACTACATTAACATTAACTGGCGAATTATTTCCCTCTTGTTCTACTCTAGATATGTTTGTGATTGGCACGTAATCTAATTACACCTAAAATTAAGAATTTATTAATTTATATATTATTACAGTGTTAGTAAATAAAAAAAACCCCTCTTTTAAGAGGGGCTTTGTGCTCTAAATGGATTAAATCCAAACGTGTCTAATAGTATTACGACACATTTTGATTTAGTCTACTGAATAACCTTACCCCACATTTTATATATTTGCTCATAGTTAGCCAGTGCAATAAACGCCTGACTACAAATTATAAAAAATAGGATTAACTCTACTTTAGTAAATTTTAAGAAATCTTTCATACTTTTCACCTCCTTTCGCTCATATATTACAATCATATACAGATTAAGTCAAGTTACGATCTTGTCACCCACTAATTAAATTAAAATCTATAAAAATAAAATACCCCGCGGATTTTTTAGATTTGTTATTTTATTATTAGGGTGTTTTAGGGTTAAAGTTTTAGAAAAGGGCGGGGGGTATATATAAGAATATGGATATCTTTATACATATGAATAGTAATATGTATATTTATATAGATGAATAAGAGTAATGGGTTAAATTAAATGAATTAATAGAAAAATACCACACCGAATTTTTACATTTGCAAGTTTTATAATAGGTATAAATACGTACTAGTTTTATAAAAAGGTGGGGATCCATATAGGATTAGTTAAGGGTTAGTTAAAATAAAGGTATTAAAATAAAAAATGAGGAGATTGAAAACGGTCCCCCCCGCCCCCTAAAATTCAAACAGGCGTTCGATTTTTTTCAAAAAGTGGGGGGGTGGCCTGTAGGCATCAACAAAAATAATTTACTCAACCGCAAAGATTTTTCTGGTGTTTTCCGTAGGCTGTGGTATCCTGTCTACATGATTAAGAACAGATACACCTCGAAAGAAATCGGCGCGCTCGGCGCTCCTTACTTCGCAGGACTGAACGTGCGAATCTATCGCGTGGTGACCAGCAAGGGAACGCTGGAATTCAAATGCCATCGCGTCCCAATGACCGACCTGTGGAACGTCAACAAAAAAAAGTTACGCTAATCGTAAAAAAATCCTTGCATTTTTCCACAACTCTGATACCTTATAGATATGAAAGATAAAAACGAAACAGTCAAAGAAACATCACAACAGATGGAAGCAAAGCGCATCGAGCGCACACAAGCCCTTTGGGCGAATCGTCGCAAGCGTTGGTCAGCCTACAAGGCTGGTCGCCGTGCATACGATGCACTGCAAAAATAATCGAAAAAATCCCTTGACAATCCATCAATCTCTGATAAATTAAAAATATGAAAGACATCAACACCTCATTCACCTTCAACGAAACCAATTACAGCATCGACGCGGAGTTTTATGTTGACAGCGACATGAACTTCGAAATGGTAACGCTCAATCTGTTTAACAACGATACTGATACTGAGGTCGTAGACTTCAAAGCGTCTTCGATACTGCATCCCGTGTCTCTGGACTCGATAATCAGTGATGAGGATCTGCAAAAGAAAATTGATAGCGTCATCCTAAACGAAATTGATCCTGGGATGGCAGGTTGGTAAGGTAAATAACACACAACTGCGTATAGTGTATCACTATGCGCTTTTTGCTTGCCTAGTGTGATAGGTGATTCTCAACTTCGGGCTAAGCCAACGCCTTAAGCACTACGAACGATGCCTTGTAACCCCTTGAGTATAAGGCACTTACATAAGGCAATTCTTCGAAAATACGTCGTAAGCTGTTGAATATCAAGCACTTACGCGGCCGCGCCCCGCCGTTTGGCGTAAGTCGTTGAATATCAACGCTTTACGCAACATGCTACGCAAGCGGCGTGCCAACTCATGAAATAAAACGTTCGTTTGAAAAATCATCAACAAAAATAATTCACACAATCGCAAAAAATCCCTTGCTTTTTTCTGCATCTGTGGTATCTTGTATACATGAAAGACATAAACACACTGACTAAAGGAAACATCTACCGCTTGGACTACCTGTCTCGCATGGGTAGGTTCCACTACCAAAACGTGACGTTCGTTCGTCCTGTTGAAACCTTCCGCTACGATGCGCCTTACGGCTCTGACGTTCGTAGTGGCAACTACTCGTTCGTTGACGCTAACAACGAGCCTATCCAAGTCGTCGATTGGATGGTCAACGAAAACACTACCGAGGTCGAAGCCTTCGGCAAGAACGAAAGAAACTTCGTTCGTCAGGATTGGTAAAAAAATCCCTTGACAATTAGCACAACTCTGATACCTTTAATCAAATGAAAAACTACACGTTCATCCTAACCAACAAAACAACCAAAGCGCACGTTCTGGACATCACTGTCAGCGCGTCCAGCTACCTAGTCGCCTCACGTCAAGCGGCGCGTGAGCTTGACCGCATCCGTAAGCGGACGCGTGACGCTGGCTTCACAACTGACCATCTGCGCGACCTTGACGCGAAGATGGAGCATCGCTATCTCTCATGCTAGCCTTGCAAAAATAATCGAAAAAAATCCCTTGACAATTAACCAACCTCTGATAAATTAAATATATGAACTACCTAAGAAAAAACTTCACCTTCAACGGAACCAACTACAACATCGACACGACCTTCATCTTCGATAGCGAAGAGAACAGCATCGAAGTCGTGACGCACTCACTCTGGAACGATGACACCAATGCGGAAGCTGAAGAGATCAGCGGTGAACTGCATCAGCACATCGAACAGATGATGATGGACGTTGCCAACGATAACGCGCCATGCTACGGCGGCGCGCCCTGCTAATTCAAACACACGTTTCAAACGAGCGTTTCAAACGCTCGTTTAACTGTGCCCCGATTACATGTTGTGTAACTCGTTGAATATCAAGCACTTACGCCGAAAGGCGGGGCGCGCGGCCGTAAGTCGTTGAAAATCAACACCTTACGCAACATCCTACGCAGGCCGCGTGCCAAGTCGCGTGTCAAGCGAAAAATAAATTTTTTTTAATCGCAAAAAAATCCCTTGCATTTTTCCAGCCCTGTGCTATTCTATAAACATGATCAAGACGAACAACACCGAATACGTCAACAAGCTCAACGCTTTCCGCGCTGGTAAAATCACCGAGCAGGAATGGCGGGAGTTCTGCTTCGAGGTTCTCACCGAGGCTCTCGAAGTCAACAAGGACGTTCTCGTTCGCCTCAAGAACTGCTAAAAAAGTCCTTGACTAAATCTCAACCCTTAACTATTCTATCACCATGAAAAATAAAGAAACCCAATTCAACGTCAACGGAACCCCTTGCTTTCTCTCCGTCTCGGAGGATCACGACGACGATTGCTGCAAGCTGTGGCATGACCTCGTCAACGTCAACACCAACGAGATCGTGGCAACCCTCGACTGGTCGCCCTACTCCACGCCTTCAGATACGGAGGTGCAGCAACTTATCGACCTTGGCTTGCCCAATGGCTTGCGCTGGTCTAACTCTCATCCTCTCTCGCGTTTCAACTTCGACAGCGAGGTTCTCGCGGACTTCATCGCTGCGAAATCTCGACCCGCTGGCAAGATCAATATGGAGCTTGTGTTTCGTATGCCTCCCGCGCCCATAGAGATTGCGCCAATCATCTAAAAAAATCCTTGCGTTTTTTCTCAACCTCATCTATTCTTTAACTATGAAAGACATCGACACCTACATCACCAACGCCCACTCCGACGACTACGCCACCGAGCATGACGAGCGCAACGCGCTACGCACGTTCGCGGCTGAACCCGCCAACGAGGACAACCTCACACCCGCGCAGGAATTCGACAT
>Ga0214919_10005147_pt1 | contig 18701 bp, 16 predicted proteins | sample LL1503_MetaG_FD_177994 | JGI IMG/M metagenome (GOLD analysis project Ga0214919, IMG submission 177994) | Freshwater microbial communities from Lake Lanier, Atlanta, Georgia, United States - LL-1503 | ecosystem: Environmental > Aquatic > Freshwater > Lake | place: USA: Georgia | collected...
GAGTCATGGGGTGGGATGATCCTATCGAACGAGCAAATGATACCCCGGGAATCCGCGGTCCGGATTGGCGGTGAAATCGACTACAATCGGCGCTCTTTAGCGGCACGTTTTCTGCGGATGACGGCGAAACACCTGCATATTCTCGGCATTTGCGGCACTTTCATGGGGGGGGTTGCCGCCCTCGCCAAGGCGGCCGGCTACCGGGTGACCGGGTGCGACGCCAACGTGTATCCGCCCATGAGCGACCAGCTGCAGGCGCTGGGCATCGAACTGATCGAAGGCTACTCCGCCGATCAACGCGCGCTTCGCCCGGATATCTGGGTCGTCGGCAACGTGGTTTCCCGCGGCAACCCCCTGATGGAGGCGATCCTCGATCAGGGAGAGCCCTACACTTCGGGTCCGCAATGGCTTTCCGAGCATATTCTTTCAGGTAAGTGGGTGCTCGCTGTAGCGGGAACGCATGGCAAGACGACTACCTCTGCGATGCTGGCCTGGGTGCTGGAAAGGGCCGGGCTCGAACCGGGGTTCCTGATCGGTGGCGTGCCCCGCAATTTTCCCGTATCTGCGCGGCTCACGGACGCCCCTTTTTTCGTGATCGAGGCCGACGAATACGACACGGCATTTTTCGACAAGCGCTCCAAGTTTGTCCACTATCGCCCCAAAACCGCGATCCTGAACAATCTTGAGTTCGATCATGCTGACATCTTCCCTGATATTGCGGCTATCGAGCGGCAATTCCATCATTTGGTGCGCATTGTGCCGAGTTCGGGCCGGCTGGTTGTCAACGGCACCGAACCGGCCCTTGGGCGAGTGCTGGACATGGGCAAGTGGAGTCCTGTCGAAGTCTTTGGCGTCGAGACCGGCTGGTTCGCGGGATCCCCCGACACCGATGGCAGCTTCGAGGTGTCCAACGGCGGGCAGTCCTTTGGCCGCCTGCGCTGGGAGCTGCAAGGCGAGCACAATCGATTGAACGCACTCGCCGCGATAGCCGCAGCGGCCCATGCTGGCGTGGAGCCCGCAAGGGCAATCGCAGCGCTTGGCGACTTCATGAGCGTAAAGCGGAGAATGGAGTTGCGAGGTGTGGCCGGTGGGGTCTGCGTCTATGACGACTTTGCGCATCACCCGACGGCGATCCGCACCACCCTCGAAGGGCTGCGCCGCAAGGCCGGCGACGCCCGGATCCTCGCCGTCCTTGAACCCCGCTCCAACACCATGAAGCTGGGCGTGATGAAGGCGGCGCTGCCGGGCAGTGTTTCTGCCGCGGACAAAGTGTTTGTCTTCGGCGCCAACCTGGGCTGGGATGCAGAGGATGTGTTCGCTTCCCTGGGGGAGAAAGTGCATTGCGCCTCAGACCTAGGCGCGCTGGTGGAAGCCATCGCCATGGACGCGCGCCCGGGCGACCAGGTGCTGGTGATGTCCAACGGCGGGTTCGGCGGCATTCACGAAAAGCTGCTTGCCAGGCTGGCCCGCTGAGCGCGTCGTGATCGTCTACCTGCACGGGTTCAACAGTTCGCCGGCCTCGCACAAGGCGCGGACGATGGCCCGATACCTTGAGGAACGCGGCCTCGGGGATCGATTCATATGCCCGGCGCTGCCCCATCGCCCGGAAGAGGCGATGGATCTTGTCGAAGGCCTGGTGGCGGGACTCGGCAACCGCGAGGTCACGTTCGTCGGCAGTTCGCTGGGCGGGTTCTACGCAACCTGGCTTGCCGAGAAGCACGCCTGTCGGGCGATTCTGATCCAGCCGGCCGTCTTTCCGCACGTCGGCCTGGAAGCGTACCTGGGCCCGCAGAAGAACCTCTACACCGGCGTCGAATATGAGTTGACCCGCGCGCACCTCGACGGCTGGCGCGCCCGGTGCGTGGACGCAATCGATCCCGAGCGATACCTGCTGCTGCTCGAGACGGGTGACGAGGTGCTCGACTACCGCGAAGCGGTAAGCAAGTACGAAGGCGCGCGCATGGTGATCAGGCAGGGCGGGGACCACATGCTGCAGAGTTTCCCGCAGCACCTGCCCCGCATGCTCGCGTTCGCCGGGCTTACTTCCTGATTTCCTTCCACGGCCGGGCCTTCCCGCTGACGGCATAGCGGGCGATGGCTTTCTCGTCAAAATCGAATCCCAGCCCCGGGCGGGTGGGAAGCTTGAGCATGCCGTCCTTGAATTCCAGCTGCCGGTCCACCAGGCGGCGGAAATTCAGGACCTGGTCATCGGTAAAGAACTCCACCATGCGGGCATTCGGCGTCGAGGCGACCAGGTGGACGTGCAGGTCATGGAACCAATGGGGGCAGACCGTGACGCCGTAACTCGCCGCGGTTGCCGCGATGCGCCGCCACTCGGTGATGCCACCGCAGACGGCCGCATCGTGCTGCAGGATCGCGGCGCCGCCCTTTTCCATGAGTTCCTTGAAGTACCAGCGACCGACGCCGATTTCCCCCGTGGCAACCGTAATCTTGGTCGCGCGGGCGAGGCGCGCGTGGCTGTCGATATCATCGGGCCCGAAAGGCTCCTCGATCCAGTACGGATCGTACTTTTCGTAGCGCTTAATGTGCTCGAGCGCAGTGGGCAGGTCCTGCCACGCGTTGTTCGCGTCCAGGGTCAGCAAGACGTCCGGGCCGATGGCCTCGCGCGCGGCGCGCACGCGCGCCTCTTCCTCGGCCGGCGACAGCCGGCCCACCTTCATCTTCACCGCCTTGAACCCCAGCTTTACGTACCCCGCCATTTCCGCGCCCAGCTTCTTCGGCGTTTTGCCGGCGAGGTAGTAGCCCCCCGACGCATACGCAGGCACGGCCGAGTCGGCAAACCCGCCTAGATACCGGTGCAGCGGCAGCTTCACGCTGCGCGCATTCAGGTCCCACAATGCCGTATCGAGGATGCTGATCGCGCGCATGACCGCGCCCGAGCGGCCCTGCAGCAGCGATTCCTGGAACATGTCCTGCCAGAGTCCTTCGGTTCGCGTCGACTCCTGCCCGATCAGCTTGGGCGCCAGCAATTCCTCTACGGCATGCGCAACGAGCGTGCCGGCGGACGACCCTGCATAGCAGAACCCGACGCCCTCGACCCCGTCGGTGGAGCGAACCTTGACGAGTCCGTAGTCGCGCGCGCTCACGGTGCGGGTTGCGAAGGCGGTCACATGGTCCAGCGGAATGCGCGCGGTGCACACGGAAATGGAGGCAATCTTGGGCATGGGCGGGCTTCTCCGGGGAAACGCTCGAGGCGAGGGGAGAAAAGGATAACGCAAGCGGGCGTGCTCCCGCGTATCATTCCGCCTTTTAGAATACTCGCGATGCATCTCCTATACGAGGAAGAGGGCGCCATCAAAGCCGGCACGGTGCTTGCGCCGGGCACGGCCTCGTATCAGGTCGAAACGCCGCACGGTCGGCGCACCAAGGTGAAGGCCTCGCACGTCGTGATGTCCTTCGACGCACCCGGCGCTGCGGAACTGCTTGCCAGCGCGGGCGCGTATGCCGACAAGCTGGATGCGGATTTTCTTTGGCAGTGCGCGGGGCCGGCGGAATTCGGTTTCAAGGACCTCGCGCGCGAGTATGTCGGTCGTGAGCCGGATGCAGTGGAATCGGCCGGGGTGCTGCTGAAGCTGCACTCTGCGCCCATGTACTTCTATCGGCGCGGCCGGGGCCGCTTCCAGGCCGCGCCCGAAGCCACCCTCAAGGCAGCCCTGGCGGGGCTGGAGAAGAAACGCCAGCAAGCCGAGAAGGCTGCCGAATTCACGGCGCTCCTCGTCGATGGAACATTTCCCGAGGAATTACGGCCTTTGCGTAACGAACTGCTCTACAAGCCCGATCGCAACAAGATCGAGACCAAGGCCGTCGAGGCCGCCTGCCGGGAAACCGGGCTGTCGGTAGCCCGGCTCTTCGAGCATGTGGGTGCGCTGCCCTCCAGCCACGATTTCCACATCAACCGGTTCCTGTTCGAATGCTTCCCGGCCGGGACGGGCTTCCCGAAGCACGAGCCGCCGGCGCTGCCCGAAGACCTGCCCCCGGGCGAAGCGCCGGTCTATTCGCTCGACGATGTCGGCACGTCCGAGATCGACGACGCCTTTTCCGTGCGCCGGGTCTCGGAAGACGAGTTCCGCATCGGCGTGCACATCGCCGCGCCCGCACTCGGCTTCCTGCCCGGCTCGGCCCTCGATGCAATGGCGCGGGAAAGGCTGTCGACGGTATATATGCCGGGACAGAAGATCACGATGTTTCCTGCCGACGTGATCGAGAGGTTTTCGCTCGATGCCGGCAGCGAGCGGCCCGCGGTGTCGATCTATTTCAACGTGTCCGCGAGCGACTTCTCGATCCGGGGCCATCACTCGCGGCTGGAGCGCGTGAAGGTCGCCGGGAACCTGCGCCACGTCGATTACGCCGCGCTGAACGACCTCCTCCCGGTGGCCGGCAAGGCCGGCCTGGAATACGAGGACGAGCTCGCCATCCTGTGGAAATTCGCCAACGCCCTCGAGGCGCGGCGCGGCAAACCGAGCGTCAACGCCGGCATGGTGGATTACAACTTCAACGTCGATGGCGAGCACATCAGCATCGTGCCGCGCAAGCGCGGCGCGCCGCTGGACAAGCTGGTGGCCGAACTGATGATCCTCGCCAACTCGACCTGGGGCGGCTTTCTCGCCGAGCGCGATGTCGCGGCGCTGTACCGCGTACAGTCGGGAGGCAAGGTGCGCATGAGCGTGCACGGCGAACCCCATGACGGGCTGGGCGTCTCCTGCTACGCATGGATGAGCTCCCCGCTGCGGCGCTACATCGACCTCGTCAACCAATGGCAGCTCGCCGCCAGCCTGACCGGCAAGCGGGCGCCCTTTGCGCGGAACTCGGACACGCTGTTGTCCACGCTGCGGGCGTTCGAGGTCGTCTACGCCCGCTACGACGAACACCAGCGCGACATGGAGCGCTACTGGTGCCTGCGGTGGCTGCTCCAGGAGGGTGTTTCGGTCTGCGACGCCGTCGTGACCCGCGAGTCGACCGTCCGGCTCGAGGGCCTGCCCCTGGCCGTGCGGGTGCCCTCGCTGCCCGACCTGTTCCCGGGAGTGCGGGTCAGCGTGCAGGTCAGCGACATCGACCTCCTCGACAAGACCCTGGTGTGCACTTGGCGCGAAACGCTAGCCGACCCTGCGGCCGGGGAGTCGGTGGAGGATGCGCAGGAGGCCCTCTAATGGGCCTACAATATCCCGTCCAAACTCCTCGAGGCATCTTTGTCGGCCGCTAGCGCGACAACCCTTACGCGACTGCCTGCGCGAATGTCCGCGTTTCTGCATGAAACGTGGGGTGGCATGGACCGGCAGTCCCGCCTGTTGTCCTGGAGTGTGGGCGTATCCCTCGTCCTGCACGGGCTGTTGCTCTCGCTGCATTTCAAGTTTCCCGACGTGCTGAAGTTTTCCTCGACCCAGCCGCTCGAAGTCATCCTCGTCAATACCAAGACCCGGGAACGGCCCTCGAAGGCCCAGGCCCTCGCGCAGGCCAACCTGGACGGCGGTGGGAATACGGACCAGGACAGGAGGGCGAAGACGCCGCTGCCGGTGACCAAGGCGACGGACGGCAAGGACCTTGCCGAGGCCAAACGCCGGGTGGCGGAGCTGGAAGCGCAGCAGCAGCGCTTGCTTGCGCTGGCCAAGGCGTCGCCACCGGTCGCCGCAAGTGATGCCGCGCGACCGACCCCGGCGGACGAGACAACCCCGCAACAGACGGGGCGCGATCTTCGCGAGCTCGCCCTGGCGTCGATGAAACTGCAGGCGCAGATCGACAAGCGCCACGAGGAATACCAGAAGCGTCCGCGCAAGCAGTTCATCGGGGCCAATGCCTCGGAATACCGCTTCGCGCAGTATGAGGAGGAGTGGCGCAACAAGGTCGAGCGGGTCGGCACCCTCAACTATCCGGCCGAAGCGCGCGGCAAGCTCTACGGTTCCCTGCGGCTGGAGGTCGCGCTGCGACCCGACGGGAACATCGAATCGATCCGGCTGGAGCGATCTTCCGGGCTCAAGGTGCTCGACGAAGCGGCGTTCCGGATCGTTCGCATGGCGGCGCCGTACGGTGAGTTCCCAGCGGACATCCGCAAGGACACGGACCTCCTGATCATTACCCGCACCTGGTTCTTCGGCCAGGGCGATGCAGTGTTGACCAAGCGGGACTGAGCGCGTGCCTGACCGCTACGCGGTGATCGGAAACCCGGTCGCCCACTCCCGCTCCCCCTGGATCCATGCCCAATTTGCGCTCCAGACCGGAGAGGCCATCGCCTACGAGCCGTTGTTCGCGCCGCTGGACGGTTTTGCCGCGACTGTTGCGGCGTTTCGCGCAGCCGGCGGCCGCGGCGCAAACGTCACGCTTCCGTTCAAGGAGCAGGCCTGCGCCCTGTCCACGCAGCTTTCCGAGCGTGCTCGCGCCGCGCAGGCGGTCAACACATTGGTCTTCTCGGCCGATGGTGTGCACGGGGACAACACCGACGGCTACGGACTGGTGAGCGACCTCACCGTTAATCTCGGGTTTGCGATCGGGGGGCGCCGGATCCTGCTTGCCGGTGCGGGGGGCGCCGCGCGCGGCGTCCTGCTTCCGCTCCTGGGCGAGCGACCGTCGGGGCTCGTGATCGCGAACCGCGATGTGGCAAAGGCGCGTGCGCTTGCGGGCGGGTTCGCCGGAGTCACGGCATGCGGGTACGCGGACCTCGCAGGCGAGCGCTACGACCTCGTTATCAATGCAACCTCAGCCAGCCTGGCCGATGCCGCCCTGCCGCTCCCTACGCAGATTTACGGCGCCGGCAGCCTGGCCTACGACATGGTGTATGGGCGCGACACGGCGTTCATGCGTCAGGCCCGGGCGCAAGGCGCTGCGCGGACCTCGGACGGCGCTGGCATGCTGGTCGAACAGGCGGCGGAGTCCTTCTTCCTCTGGCGGGGCGTGCGGCCCGCAACCGCACCGGTGCTCGCTGCCCTGCGCGGCGCCTGAGGTCGCGCATGCGGCTTGCGCGCGCGGCCTGGAAGTCCCTCTGCTACGGGTTGGCCGCCGTAGTCCTGGCGGCGGCGCTGGTGCAGGGCTGGTTCTATGCCCACGTCTGGTGGTGGGCGGACCACAACCCGTCCTCGACGGCATTCATGGATGCACGGCTCGCCTCGATGCAGCAGAAGGATCCCAAGGCTGTGCTGAAGTATCAGTGGGCGCGGTATGACCGCATCTCGGCCAACCTGAAACGTGCCGTCGTCGCGGCAGAGGATGCAAAGTTCGTCGATCACGAAGGGTTCGACTGGGTGGGCATCCAGAAGGCGCTCGAGAAGAACGAAAAGAAGGGAAAGGTGGTCGCCGGCGGATCGACCATCAGCCAGCAGCTGGCCAAGAACCTGCTCCTGTCGGGCAGCCGGTCCTGGCTCCGCAAGGGCCAGGAGGCGGTCATCACCTGGATGCTCGAGGCGACGATGGACAAGCGCCGTATCCTCGAGCTGTACCTGAACGTGGCCGAGTGGGGCAATGGCGTGTTCGGTGCGGAAGCTGCGGCGCGCCACTATTTCGGCATTTCCGCTGCGCAGCTCTCGCCCGAGCAGGCGGCGTGGCTTGCGGCCATCCTTCCGGCGCCACAGCGCTACGACCGTAATCGCGTGGCGCCGTGGATCGCAAGAAAAGCCGAGATCATCTACTCGCGCATGCCAGGGGCACAGATCCCTTAGCGGCTGGTGCGGGAGTTTTCGGGTTTCGCGCAAGGCGGCCTTTCTCTACAATGCAGGCACGTCCCCAACCGGCCGCAACGGCCTAGGCATCCCCGCCATGGCCGACCTTGCCAACCGGCTTGAAATCGAAGACCTGAAGGAGAACCTGCGCGAGGTGCAGGAGCTCCTGCATCGTCACGCGGTCATCGAGGGCCTGGTCGCCCGGCAGGACATGCCGAAGCACGAACTCGTCGAGCAGATGGTGCACAAGCAGCACCTTGCCGAATTGCGCGGCAAGATCGAGAGCCTGCACCCTGCCGACATCGCATTCATCCTGGAGTCGCTCCCGTTGGAGGAGCGGCTTGTGGTCTGGGACCTCGTCAAGGCCGATCGGGACGGGGAGATCCTGCTCGAGGTTTCCGACGCGGTGCGCGAGTCGCTCATCGCGAGCATGGACTCCGAGGAACTCGTGGCCGCGGCCGAGACGCTGGAGGCCGACGAGTTCGCCGACCTGGCGCCCGACCTGCCCGAGGACGTCATCCAGGACGTCATCCAGTCGCTCCCGTTCGAAGAGCGCGAGCAGCTCCGCGCAGCAATGTCCTATGCCGAGGACTCCGTGGGCGCGCTCATGGACTTCGACATGGTGACGGTGCGCGAGGACGTGACGCTCGAAGCCGTCACACGCTACCTGCGACGGCTGGACGAACTGCCGGGGCATACCGACCAGCTTTTCGTCGTCGACCGTGACCAGAAGCTCAAGGGCTCGCTTTCGCTCGCGCGCCTGATCGTGTCGGACCTCGAGGCCGAGGTCGGGACGGTCATGATCCCGGAGCTGATTTCGTTCAACCCGGAAGACAACGCAGATGACGCCGCACAGGCCTTCGAGCGATATGACCTCGTGTCCGCGCCCGTCGTGGACCAGGGCGGAAGGCTGGTCGGTCGCCTCACCGTCGACGCTGTCGTGGACTACATCCGCGAGTCGAGCGCCGAGCAGGTCCTCGCCGAGGCCGGCCTGAGCGAGGAGGAGGATATCTTCGCGCCGGTGTGGGACAGCTTCAAGAACCGCTGGGCCTGGCTGGCGGTGAACCTGGTGACCGCCTTCATCGCGTCACGTGTCATCGGGGCGTTCGAGGGATCCATCGAGAAGCTGGTTGCGCTCGCGGCATTGATGCCGATCGTGGCCGGCATCGGCGGCAATTCGGGCAACCAGACGACGACGATGATCGTGCGGGCGCTGGCGCTGGGCCAGCTGCAGCCGCACTACTGGCGCAAGCTCCTCAAGAAGGAACTCGGCGTGGCGCTCCTCAATGGGATGGTGTGGGGTGGGCTGCTCGGGCTGCTGGCGTGGATGCTCTACGACAGCAAGGCGCTGGGCGCAGTGATGACGCTCGCGATGGCGCTGAATCTCGCGCTGGCTGCTTTCATGGGGGTGGCCATTCCATACGCACGCGAGAAGCTGGGCAGGGATCCCGCGGTCGGATCCAGCGTGCTGATCACGGCCTGCACAGACTCCGGCGGGTTCTTTATCTTCCTGGGCCTTGCGACCCTAATCCTGCTTTAGGCCGGACCACGCGGCGGCGAGGCGCCGTGCGGCATGCGCCTGGGACTTCAGCGCGTAGTCGAACAGCGCCACCCGGTCGGCGAAAAGCTCGGTTGCGATGGAGGCTGCGTCGCCCGGCGGCAGTTCCAGGTAGGCGTCAGCCTCGCCGCGTTCTGCTGCAATGCGCATTCCCTGCTTGCGGGCGAGGTGCATCATTGCGCCGTTCTCGGCCAGGCAATGCATGAACAGTGTCGGCACTCCCCAGTTACGCGCATGCATGTGCGTGCGCGCAAGCAGGGCGCCGCCCAGTCCTTTGCCGCGATGGGCCGGAAGCACCGATACACCTAGTTCCGCAAACCCTTCGCCGCGTGCAAGGTGCCCGACGCAGGCAAGGCTCATATCGTCGTCATACACGCCATAAACCGCGTCGCGTTCGAAGTCGATTCGCGTGACGTAGTCGCATACGCCGTGGTCTGAAAGCGCGACGCCGAACCGCAGGCGGCGGTCTTCCGCGTTCAGCGCGAGAAAGTGCTTCTGTAGCGCATCGCGCTGCAGTCGGGAAAGCTCGTTTGTGACAATGTTCACGTTGAATGGTCCAGGGTTTCGGATAGGACCACCGTAAGCATGGTTTGTTCCACCTATCGTGACAGGGATTGCAAGGATTCGCGCGCCGCGGCAAGGGTCGCGTCGATTTCCGCCTGCCCGTGGGCCGCGGATACGAACCCGGCCTCGAACGCCGAGGGCGCGAGGTAAACGCCGCGGTCGAGCATCGCGTGGAAGAAGGCATTGAACCGGTCCTTGTCCGAGGTCATGACCTCGGCAAAACTCGTGGGCGCCTGCTTGCGGAAATAGATCCCGAACATGCTGCCCACCGACTGGGCCGAGAAATCCACGCCCGCCCGCTTCGCTTCGTCCGCAAGCCCCGCGACGAGCGCCTGGGTGGTCTTCTCGATCTTTGCGGCGAATCCCGGGTCGGAAACGAGTTTCAGCGTGGTGAGACCCGCCGCAACCGCGACCGGATTGCCTGACAGCGTGCCCGCCTGGTAGACCGGGCCGAGCGGGGCGATCTTCTCCATGATCTCGCGCCGTCCGCCAAACGCACCAACGGGCATGCCGCCGCCGATCACCTTGCCGAGCGTGGTGAGGTCGGGGCGGATGCCGTAGCGCGCCTGTGCGCCGCCAAGCGCCACGCGAAAGCCCGTCATCACCTCGTCGAAAATGAGCACCGCGCCATGCTGCGTGCACAATGCGCGCAGGGTCTCGAGGAACCCGGGCTTGGGCAGGATCAGGTTCATGTTTCCCGCCACCGGCTCGACGATGACGCCGGCGATCTCTGCGCCCTGCGATGCAAACAGCGCCTTGACCTGGTCGCTGTCGTTGTAGTCCAGGACGAGCGTGTGCTTTGCGATGTCTTCGGGCACGCCGGCGGAACTGGGATTGCCGAACGTGAGCGCACCGGACCCAGCCTTGACCAGCAGGCTGTCGGCATGGCCGTGGTAGCAGCCTTCGAACTTCACGATCTTGGCGCGCCCGGTATAGCCGCGCGCGAGCCGGATCGCGGTCATCGTTGCCTCGGTCCCCGAAGACACCAGCCGCACCATTTCGATCGATGGCACGAGCGAGCAGAGCAGCTCCGCGAGCTCGATCTCCGACTCGGTCGGTGCGCCGAAGGACAGCGCGCGCGCTGCAGCGGCCTGCACCGCCTCGACGACTGCGGGGTGGGTATGCCCGAGGACCATCGGCCCCCACGAACCGACATAGTCGACATAGCGCTTGCCGTTGGCGTCCCACAGGTGGGCGCCGGAGGCACGCTCGAAAAAGAGCGGGGTGCCGCCGACCGAACGGAATGCGCGCACCGGGGAGTTGACGCCCGCGGGAATGCGCTGCTGGGCGCGCAGAAACAGTTCTTCGTTGCGGTTGCTCATGCCGGGCTCTTCTCAAAAAGGGATTGATACCGGGCGGCACGACCGGCAATGTCCGGCGCGCCGAAAAGGTCTGAAATGACCGCAAGGCAGTCCGCCCCGGCGGAAATCACCGCGGGGGCGTTTTCAAGGGTAATGCCGCCGATCGCGACCAGCGGCACGCCCAGCGCGCGGGCGCGCACGAACAGGTCGAGCGGAGCACGCGCTGCAGCGGGCTTGGTGCCCGAGGCGAAGACGCTGCCGAAAGCCACGTGGTCCGCCCCGTCCTCGATCGCGTGACGAGCGGCATCCAGGCTGGCGTAACACGAGACGCCCAGCAGTTTTCCCGGGAGCCTCCGGCGGGCAGCCGCGACTTCGCCATCGTCCCTGCCGACATGGGCGCCATCGGCGTCGATCGCCTCGGCCAGCGCGACATCGTCATTCACGATCAGCCGTGCGCGCTTTGCGCGGGCCATTTTCAGAAGGGCCGAAGCCTGTTCCCGGCGCAACTCGGCGTCGGCCAGCTTGTTGCGGTACTGGAGAAGGGTGACGCCCCCATCGAGCGCCTGGGCTGCCAGCCGGAGCAGCGCGTCTGTCGACGAAACATCTGGCGTAATGGCGTACAGGCCCTTCACGAGTCCTCTCGGCCGCTTTCGGGGGGCGGCATGTCTTCGCCATCGACTTCACGCGCCCAGAAAAACCGGTCGGGCAGGTGCTGGCCCATCCCGGGGCGGAATCCATGGGCCAGTGCCTGCCAGGTGTACTCCTGGGCTTCGCGCACGGCTTCGGGCACATCCAGCCCGTTGGCCATGGTCGCGGCAATGGCCGACGCGAGCGTGCAGCCCGAACCATGGTAGCTCCCCGGGAGGCGCTTCCAGCGGTCGCTGCGCACGATCCCTCCCTCGCCGTAGAGCGTATTGATCACTTCAGCGGTGTTCTCGTGCGTGCCGGTGATCAGCACGAACTCACAGCCCAGCGAAACCAGGCGCGTGGCGCATTCGTCCAGGCCCGGGTCGTCCTCGTCTTCATCCTCTTCGGCCAGGCGCCGCGCTTCCATGCTGTTCGGGGTGAGCACCGTGGTCTGCGGGATGATCAGTTCGCGCATCGCGATGATCATGTCTTCGCTGGACAGGGCATCGCCGCGGCCCGATGCCAGCACCGGGTCGAGGATCACCGGGATTTCCGGGTAATCCGAGATGATTTCCGCGATCGCGGTGATGTTCTCCACAGACCCCAGCACCCCGAGCTTGAATGCGGCGACCGGCATGTCCTCGAGGATCTTCCTTGCCTGGTCCACGACCCAGTCGCTGTCGATCGCCAGGAGGTCGTCGACGCCGCGGGTGTCCTGCACTGTCAGGGCGGTTACGACCGAAAGCGGATGGCAACCCATGCTCGCCAGGGTCAGCAGGTCGGCCTGCAATCCCGCGCCTCCCGTGGGATCGGAGGCGGCGAAGCTGAGCACGATTGGCGGGACGGAGGACATGGCTGGGCTGGGAGCACGGCCCGTCCCGTACCGGGCTCGTGCGATGCGTGGATAAGTTAAGATGCCGGTCCATTTTAACCCACCCACTTTGATCTCATGCCTGAAAACAAGGAGTTCCGCAGCTGGATGTGCCTCATTTGCGGCTGGATATACGACGAGGCCGCAGGCTTGCCAGAAGAGGGCATCACGCCCGGGACGCGCTGGGAAGACGTGCCAATCAACTGGACCTGCCCGGAGTGCGGCGCCCGCAAGGACGATTTCGAGATGGTCGAGATCTAGCCAAGCCGATTAAGCTTGCCGCAACGGGGGCTTATCGGCCCTTGCTTTGAATTCACTTTAGCGCCTAGTATTCAGACGGTCCGCGCACTGCCTTAGGCCGGGCGCGGTTTGCCCGCGCGGACGCATGCCGTGGGCGAATACACAGGGGGCAGGCATGACAGATTCTGCTGCCGAAGTGAAGGGCAGCCTCGCCGGCGTGAAGGTCATGGTGATCGACGATTCGAACACCATCCGGCGCAGCGCGGAGATTTTCCTGCTCCAGGCGGGCGCGACTGTCATCCTTGCGGAGGACGGCTTCGACGCCCTGGCCAAGATCGCTGACTACCAGCCGCAAGTCGTGTTCGTCGACATCATGATGCCGCGCCTTGACGGTTACCAGACCTGCGCGCTCATCAAGAAGAACCCGAAATTCGCCGCCACGCCGGTGGTCATGTTGTCCTCGAAGGACGGCCTCTTCGACCGCGTGCGCGGTCGCATGGTGGGGTCGAACGAATACCTCACCAAACCCTTCACGAAGGACAGCCTGCTCAGGACAGTCGGCGCGCACGTGCACGGTGCCGGGCGGCCCGCAGGCTGACCCAGGCGAGCACCCAGAGAAGCCCATGTCGATCAAGAAAATCCTAGTCGTGGATGATTCGCCGACTGAACGCCAGTTCATGCTCGAAGCGCTGTCCAAGCGCGGTTACCAGGTCGTGCTCGCCGAAAGCGGCGAGGAAGGTGTGGCAAAAGCGCGCGCCGAACTCCCCGACCTCGTGTTGATGGACGTGGTCATGCCCGGCTCCAACGGGTTCCAGGCCACGCGCCAGATCTCGAAGGACGAGGCTACGAAGCACATCCCCGTGATCATCTGCACCACCAAGTCGCAGGAAACCGATCGCATCTGGGGCCTGCGGCAGGGCGCGCGCGACTACATCGTGAAGCCCGTCGATGTGAACGACCTCGCGGCAAAGATCGCGGCGATCGGCTGAGACCATGTCCCGTCGCGTCAGCCTGAAGGAGTTCCAGGAGGGTCTCACGAAGCGGATCAAGGCCGCCGCGGGCGAGACTGCGCCGACGGCAAGGCTGGGATTCGAGGCCGGCGGCGAGCACTGGCTCGCGCGACTCGACCATTCCGGCGAGGTCTTCCAGGTGCCCGACGTGCAGCGGGTGCCGCTCACCAGGGACTGGTTCCTCGGCGTGGCCAACATCCGCGGGGCGCTTTTCGGCGTGACCGACTTCGGGGCCTTCCTGGGAAAGCCCCTCACGGCGCGCGGGCCGGACAACCGCCTGCTGCTCATCGGCCAGCCCTTCGGCGTGAACTGCGCTTTACACGTCAGCCGGCTGGCCGGCCTGCGCAGTGTGGCCGATTTCGAGGCGGAGCCGCCTTCCGGGCCGTTTGCTGTCTGGTCGGCCTCCGCGTGGCGGGACAAGGAAGGGCGGGTCTGGCGCGAGTTGGACACCGAGCGACTGCTTGCGCATCGCGAATTCATGGACATCGCCGTGCACTAGCGGCGTACAAGGGATCAACGGAGGATTCATGGCTTTTAAACTGCCCTTCAAGCTGGGAACAAAGCCGGCGGCACCGGCCGCGCCCACGGCCACGCCTGCAGCGGGCGGCATGGCGTCGGCCCGGTCGGCCCTCGCCGGGAAGAACCTGCGCCTTGTGCTCGTGCCCATGCTTGTCGTGCTGCTCGTGGTTGCGGGCATCCTCGTATTCTTCAATGCGCGGGAGGCCAAATACGGCGCGCTGCATATTGCGGATGCCGGGCAGTTGCGCATGCTTTCGCAACGTCTGGCCAAGGCGGCCCAGCAAAGCCTGCTGGGCAATCCCGAGGCCTTCAAGCAGGTTGCCGCCAGCCGCGACGCCTTTGCGACGATCCTCGATCGCCTGGTCAGGGGCGGCGAATCGGGCGGCGAAGCCCTCCCGCCCTCGCCGGACCGCATCCAGCCGGTCCTCGAGGTTCTCGCCAAGGAATGGCAGAAGACCGAGAACAACGCCGCGACGCTGCTGAAGGAGCAGAAGAACCTCCTTGGCCTCGGTGCTGCGGTGGCCCAGGTCAACGGGTCCAACCCGCAGCTGCTCGATCTTGCCGAGCGTGTCCAGGCGCTGAAGCTGCAGAACGCCGCCTCGATCCGCGAGATCTCTACCGCCGGCCAGCTGGTCATGCTGACCCAGCGCCTCGCGAAGAACGCCAACGCGCTGCTGGCGGGTGACACGGTCGACACTGAAGTCGCGGTCCTCCTCGGCAAGGACACCAACGAGTTCAGGACCCTGCTGGCCGCGCTGCGCGAGGGCGATGCCCAGATGCGCGTCGCGCCGGCAAAGGACGCGGAGACCGCGGCGCGGCTGGAGGAGCTGGCCACCGTTTTCAAGGTCTACCAGGACTCGGCCTCGGCCATCCTCGGCAACATGCAGCGCCTGATTGCCGCGAAGAACGCGGCCGCGGCAATTTTTGCCGACTCCGAAAAACTGCTGCAGGCAACCGAATCGGCCGCAAGGGAGTACGACGCCGACCTGTCGGGCAGCAAGATGATCTACGTAGTGATGCTGCTCGGACTTCTCGCGGTGGCGGTATCCGCATTCATCGCGGTCGACTTCATCCGCGAGGAGCAGCGCAGGCGCGAGGACGCTGAAACCCAGCAGGCCGCGGTCAAGCGTCAGAACGACCTGAACCAGGCCGCGATCCTGCGGCTCATGAACGAGATGCAGAACTTCGCCGAGGGCGACCTTACCGTGAAGGCGACCGTGGGGGAGGACATCACCGGCGCGGTCGCCGACTCGGTGAACTTCGCGATCGAGGAGTTGCGCACGCTGGTGAGCCGCATCACCACGGCAGCCGACCAGGTGACCACGGCTTCGGATTCCGCCCAGCAGACCACGGTGCAGATGCTCGCCGCCAACGACAAGCAGTCACAGGAAATCAAGAGCACCAGCGCCCAGGTCCTGGGGATGGCGAAAACCATCAACGACGTTTCGAGCAGCGCGACCCAGTCGGCGGAGGTGGCGAGGGCGTCGCTCGCCGCGGCCGAGAAGGGCCAGCAGGCGGTGCAGAATGCGATTTCCGGCATGAATGGCATCCGTGACCAGATCCAGGAGACGGCCAAGCGGATCAAGCGGCTGGGCGAGTCTTCGCAGGAGATCGGCGAGATCGTTGAGCTGATCTCGGACATTACCGAGCAGACGAACGTGCTCGCGATGAATGCCGCGATCCAGGCGGCTTCCGCCGGCGAGGCCGGGCGCGGGTTCACGGTCGTGGCGGAGGAGGTGCAGCGGCTGGCCGAGCGCTCGGGCGAGGCGACCAAGCAGATCGGCGCGATCGTGAAGACCATCCAGACCGATACCCAGGACGCGGTCTCCGCGATGGAGAAAAGCACCCAGGGCGTCGTTGAGGGCGCGCGGCTGTCGGACAATGCCGGCCAGGCGCTGGCCGAGATCGGCGAGGTGTCGAGGAAGCTTGCCCAGCTGATCGAATCGATTTCGCAGACCACGCAGACCCAGGCCAAGGCCGCAGGTGACGTCGCCGCCAGCATGGGCAACATCCTCGGGATTACCGAGCAGGCCACCGAAGGGACCAAGCGGACGGCCCAGTCGGTGGGCCAGCTGGCCACGCTGGCGCGTGACCTGAAGAGCTCGGTGGCGAACTTCAAGCTTTGAGTTTCGCGAGCCACCCGCCCATTCGCCCAGGCACCCAATGACCAGTGTGATCGACATCGGGCCGCTGAGCTGGGTAAAAAGCGAGATCGACTCGTCCCTAGAGCGAGCGCGGGCCAGCCTCAATGCTTTCGCGTCGAACCCCGAAGACCGCAAGTCGCTCAAGGCCGCGCAAACCCACCTGCACCAGGCCTATGGGGCCGTGCAGATCGTCGGGCTGCTGGGGGTGTCGCGATTCTTCGAGGAGACTGAACGCCTGGTTGCGGAAATCGAGGCGGGAAGCGTCGCCGCCGAGCCTGCCGCGTTCGACACGCTCGACCGCGCGGCGCAGGCCATCGGCAAGTACCTCTCCGAACTGCTCGATGGCATCCCCGACCGGCCGCTTCGCTTGTATCCACTGCACCGGGAACTCGCCTTGCTGCGGGGTGTGAAGGACGTATCCGAGGCGGACCTGTATTTCCCGGACCTGTCCCTCCAGCCGCCCCCACGTGAGGAACACCCGGTGCGCCTGGCCGCAGCGGAAATGGACACTTACCTGCGCGGGCAGCGCTCGCGGTTCCAGCGCGGCTTCCTGAAGTGGTTGAAGGACCCGGGCGACAAGGTGAGCATCGCCGACATGCTCGCCGCGGTGGATGGTATCGAATCGACCCAGCGGGTCCCGGCGCAGAGGGCGTTCTGGTGGGCGGCCGGCGCTTTCTACCAGGCCCTGGCTGACGGCGGCCTTCCGCCTGCGCCCGGCGTCAGGGTGGTGTGCTCGAAGATCGAGCAGCAGATGCGCAGGATGGCCGACGGGATCCCTGCGGTGCCGGAGCGGCTGATGCGCGAGGTCCTGTACTGGATTGCGCGCGCATCGATCACCGACTTCTCCACCAACGAAAGGGTGCGCGAAGCGAAGCAGGCGTTCCGCCTTGAGGGTTCCCTGCCGTCGGTCGAGCAATCCGCCGACCAGTCGCAGCGCATGCAGGTGGCAAAAGTCCTGCGCGACCACCTTGCCGCCGCCAAGGACGCGTGGAACCGCTATGCCTCCGGCGCAGAGACGTCGCTGGCGGTCTTTACGCAGCGTGCCGATGCGATCAAGGACCAGGCCGGGCAGATGGGCAGTGCAGAGCTCGCCGGGCTGGTACGTGAGATCGCCGTGATTGCGGCCTACCTCGTCACCAACCCGGGCAAGATGGCCGAACCGGTCGGCATGGAGGTGGCGACCGCGCTGCTCCTGGTGGAAAGCGCGGTCGAAAACTACGCGCACCTGCCTCCGGAGTTCGCCATGCAGGCGCGGGTGATGCTCGCGAGGCTGCGCGCAGCGGCCTTCGGCAAGCAGGACCCGGACGTGACGCTGAGCATGCCGCTGATCGACGCCATGACCCGCCGGGCCCAGGAGAAACTCGCAATCGACGGCGCCGTGGCCGAGATGCAGGCGAACCTGTTGAAGATCGAACAGGCGCTGGACGGCTACTTCCGCGACCCGTCCCGCGCTGCGGAACTCGCGGCGCTGGAACCTTCGATCCACCAGGTCTCGGGCGTCCTCGCCATGCTGGGCGAGCACGAGGCCGGCGCCGCGCTCGGGCGATGCAGCGAAAGGATCCTTGCCTTTTCGCGCGCCACGGTGCGGCCTGAGCAGCGCGAATTCGAGGAGGTCGCCCAGGTCCTGTCGGGACTGGGATTCTTCATCGACGCCCTGCGCCATGGGAAGGCCGACTTCAAGGCGGCCATGCAGCCCATCCTGGCCGACGCGCCCCTGCTGGTCGCCGCCGTGCCGGATCCGGAAAAGCCTGAAGAACCCGTCATAGACATCACACCGCCGATCGAGGCGCCTTCCGCCGACGCCCAGCGGCTCAAGGGCGAAAGCGACGAGACGATCGACCAGGAGTTGCTCGCCATCTTCCTGGAGGAAGCCGTCAGCGTGCTCGAGTCGATCGGCCAGAGTCTCGCCGTGAGCCGCGCCCAGCCGTCCAACCCCGGGGAGCTGGCGACGATGCGGCGCGGATTCCACACGCTTAAGGGCAGCGGGCGCATGGTCGGGCTGCTGCGGCTGGGCGAGGCGGCCTGGTCGGTGGAGCAGGTGATGAACCTGTGGCAGCAGGAAGAACGCGCGGCAAACGAAAGCCTGTTCGAGCTCATCGGGTTCGCGCATGGCGCGTTCTCGGACTGGGTCGCGCGACTGCAGGCCGGGCAGCCCCAGCCGGATCCGCAACCCATCGTGGAGATGGCGGAATGCGTGAAACGC
>Ga0214919_10005148_pt1 | contig 18700 bp, 25 predicted proteins | sample LL1503_MetaG_FD_177994 | JGI IMG/M metagenome (GOLD analysis project Ga0214919, IMG submission 177994) | Freshwater microbial communities from Lake Lanier, Atlanta, Georgia, United States - LL-1503 | ecosystem: Environmental > Aquatic > Freshwater > Lake | place: USA: Georgia | collected...
TTATATGTGTTCGGCTTTATTATTGGAAGAATTTCGTGGTAAAGGAATTGCACAAAAAGTAGGCATGAAAGCCATTGAAAATATCATGTTAGATCATTCCATAAAAGCACTATTTTTCTGGTCTTTTAGTAAAGAGGGTGAAAAACTTGCAGATAAAGCATCAGACTTATTGGGCTTGCCATTGTACAAGCGATAAGAAAATTCTATAAAACTTTTAGTTAACTGATTTAAAATCAAGAATTTATATTTAAACGGGAGGCATTTTTATTTTCATTCCTATTTAAAAATTAATATAACTTTGCAAAATAGGTTTACTTTCCGTTTAAAAATATATTCTACAAATTATAAAAATTACAATTTTGAATAACTTAATAATAATAGCACACCCCGATAAAAAAAGTTTTTGTTACAATGGTATTTCTAATACTATCGAAACAACCTTAAAGTCTAAGAATGAAACAGTTCATGTTATAGATCTTTACCAAGAAAATACTACTTTTAATTTCGGGGAAGCAAAAATTAAAGAATATAAAGATCTCATCACTTGGACTGATAGGATTTATGTGATATCTCCCATTTGGTGGTTTAGAACAACACCTGCTTTGGAATCATTCTTTGACCAAATTTTCACTCCCGGTTTTGCATATAATTTTGTACCTATCTCGAAGCTATATGGTTATCCAAAGCCATTGCTTAGTCATAAAAAAGTCAGAACATATCTTACACATGGAGCCCCTGGATTACCCGTATTATTTTTATACCTTAATTCAGTTAAATTGAGACTCATTATGGGTGTGTATTCTTTTGTATTTGGTTGGTTTAAAACAAAAACTCGCCAATTTTGGAGTGTACCATTTGTATCTCAGGAAAAACGAGCTACCTATTTAAAAAGGGTCGAACAAGATGTTCTAAATGATATTTTAAGGGCTTCATAACGGCATTTAATATTTGTATCATGTTCTATTAATTATTGAACAATTGACACTTAATATTGTTATTTATTTAGACTAAAAAGCAATAAATGTCAACTGAAGTTTCAATCATTTTTCCCAATCAATTATATAAGCAGCATCCTGCTATTCATTCTAATAGACCTGTCTATTTGATTGAGGAATGGCATTTTTTTAACCAATATCAGGGGCTTCAAGTTCAATATATTGAATCTATTAAAGCTCAAAATAAGATTGAATTACTTCTCGAAAAACTACATTCGAAAAAGATAAAAAAAGTTCATATTGTAGATCCGGTTGATAGTTGGCTTAATCAGATTCAATGAAAATCAAAGACTCAAAGCAGCAGTTCAAATTAGGTCTAAATATTCATATCTTTATTTATGACAAAGATGAATTTAATACTTATTATTTTAATTATTTGGGGCATTCCTAGTACCTATTTTAGGAGTAAGTTTAGAAAAATAGTTTATCAAACAGACGATTGGAAAATAAACATTAAACCACTTTTTAAAAAAGAGATTATTGGCTTGTTCAGTAATATGTATCCTAATAATAAAGAGTATCTCAAAACAAGAAATTACTATCGAATATATTTAGTAGTGTATTTAATTTTATTTATTATTTACAACCTAATCAAATAAAATATTTATATATCATGAAGCAGGCAATACTTAATTTATTATTTTCCCTCGTTGCTTTTTCCATGGCTTATGGCATTGCGCTTTTAACCGGACTAGCGCTTATTCAGCAAGTTGTATTGATTGCCTTTCTTATTCAATGGATTTTATTTATTCCTGCCTTTTATTTTCAAACTGAGAAATTCTATGACCTAACGGGTAGTGCCACTTACTTATTCATTGTAATTTATATAAGTTACCAAAGCAACGTTGCAATAAATATTAATATTGGCAGTATTCTTTTAGCTTCTTGCATTATACTATGGGCAATCCGCTTAGGTAGTTTCTTATTTACAAGAATTCATAAAGCTGGAGAAGATAAAAGGTTTTCATCTATTAAACCCTCACCAACAAAGTTCTTCATGGCGTGGACTTTTCAGGGGATGTGGGTTTCTATATGTTCAATGTGCGCCTTAACAGCCATTGCAAGCAAAAATGGGGTAGTTCAAAATGGAGTTTTTTATATTGGTATGCTTGTCTTTATTTTTGGTTTTCTGGTAGAAATTATTGCCGACTGGCAAAAGTCCAGCTTCCGTAAAAACCCTACCAATAAAAATCAATTTATTGCGCAAGGGCTTTGGTCTTATTCAAGACACCCAAACTACTTTGGTGAGATTACATTATGGTTGGGCATTTCTATTATGTCCTTTTCATCCTTATCAAGCTGGCAGTATATTACTTTAATCTCTCCGGTTTTTACCTATATTCTACTTGTTTATATAAGTGGCGTTAGAATTTTAGAAATTGCAGGGATGGAAAAATGGGGGCATTTAGATAGCTATCAACAATATGTCCGCAGAACACCTTCTTTATTTCCATTTTCTAATTTATTTAAAAATATCCACTAAGAATACTATTCGTATACTCTTAACATGTTACCATTAAGACTGGTCTTAAATTGCTTTAAAGCCGCTGTAGCTGGACCATTGGCAACAGACCCATTTTGACTAAAATTAGAGCCATGTAAAGGGCAGTAAAATTTACTAGTGGTAGTTTTGTATTCTAATGTTTCCCCTTGATGAGTACATTGTGAGCTTACTGCAATGAGTTCAGTAGCTGTTATTCTAGCTATAATAACCTTAGATACACTGTATACAAAGTAACCTCCTTCTTTTTTGAGTACGTCATATGGACTAGTACTAATATCTATGGTAAAGTCTATTTTGTTATTGGCTGTTCCACCGCCGCTCGTACCTCCCGAATTTGGTGGGTTATTGGGACTACTTGTCATATCGCTGGCTTTGGAGCAAGATTGCATACATCCGAAAATTAGGATGGCTGCACCACTTAGGCCTACTTTTTCGATGAATTCTTTTCTTTCCATAGTTGCTATTTTTTATTTTTCTAAAACAACTAGATTTAATTTTTGTTTAAATAAATTTCTCTAAATTTAGAGATGCCAATAAAGTCTGTTCAACAAATACTCTTCTTTTTTCTAATTTTCTTCTACCTTTTTGCAGGGTACAATCACTTTGCCAACCCTTCTTTTTATTTGCCTATAATACCGCCTTACTTAGCTGCCTGGGCCAAAGAGATAAATATAGTCTCTGGTATAGCCGAGATATTATTAGCACTATTATTAGTTCCTAAATATACTCGCGCACTGGCTGTAAAGGGTATTATCATTTTGTTAATAGCTTTTATTCCAGCGCATATTTATTTTATTCAGAAGGGAACTTTTACACTAGGATCATTCACTATTACGCCATTATTATCCTATGTACGCTTATTAATAGGCCAACCTATTTTAATATGGTGGGTATGGTGGTCAAGTAAATTCTAGTGCCACCTCTTTCATTATAAGAATCTACATTATAAGAATCTATTTCGGTTATCTTCAGTAGGCACCATGCATGTTTCTTTTTTGCCAAATAAAGAGTATCTATTTTTGGCAATGAGGTTATACATGCCATCTCTTAAAAATTTTGGAAAAAGGCAGGCATATTTAAAAAGATGAGGCCAGCCATTAATTAGTTTTGCAATTTCAATAATGGCGTCTGATTTATAAAATACAATTCCATCTTTTATGAAGACAACTGATTTGCCTTCATTCAAAACACTATATTGACGTATAATATTTGAACCCGCAATTGTTTGACTTGCTGCAAATTTTAAAATATTATTTTTATCGTATTTAATTAAAAATCTAACGGTATGGTTACACAAATTACATACACCATCAAATAATATTATATTCATTATTCTACTGGCTTATTCTTTGTATTTCTTAAACTATATAAATAGAAAGATATGATGGAGAATAAAAAACCAATTAAAATAATTAAATAATTCATAGGCTTTTCTATAGTCAATGATATTCTTATTAAAATAGTGGTAATAATAAAGCTGGCGTTTCTAAAAATTGTAAAAAAGGAAAAATGATAAGTAAAGGAAATTAATAGAAGCAGCACGTCCACAAAAATCATAATTGAAAAGAAATCGGCGTAAAATACTGTATTCGGATTAGGGTAGTTTTGATTTAATTTTAAAGCCTCCCACATGGCAGCGCCCCAATTATAGAAACTACTTATACTAAGTAAAAACAAAATTAAAATCATACTTAGCGATACTAATTTTTTTATATTGATAAAATTAGTAAGCTCATTAACAATTTCTGATTTACGATTACTTTGATAAATTTTATAATACAAAATAGTGAGGCTTAACATAATTAAGGAAGCCAATAAGTCGTATAGAAGACTAATAAACTCAGGGTTATTAATATTAATGAAATTTTTTAAATCAAGATCTGCTATATCATGAAAAAAACTTCTCAAAGTTATTAGGGTAATTACTTCAAATTGCTTACCCACAAATTCAGAAATGGACTTTGGAATGATAATAACTAGCAGGAATACTTCGTAAAATAATATAAAACTAAAGGGAGTATAGATGGCCTTTAAATAGCTATGCTGAAGACTTTTAAAATATAAAAAGTTATTTCCTAAAAAAATGATGAATAAATGAACAAGAAATGCAAAGACTGCAACACGGAGGATGGATAGTTCTACTTTTCTAACATTTTTAGCATTGAAATATTTATCAAAATAATTACCAGATTTTTGTAATAAATTATTCATGCTGTATATTTTAGCCTTTACTTTTCGCCTCTAAATTTATTCAAAGCTAGAATAAACGCCACTCCAAATAACAGAGTGATGAAGGCTGCGAAATAGGGTATAATTTCAATCATTTTTGATTATTTATTAATTTTAAAAGTATAGCGAACCCTAAAATAGAAGGTACCCATAAACCAATAAAAATACCCGCTTCTCTTTCTCCCTTGAACCATAAAAATTCAGAGAATATTAGAGACAAAAAGGCAGATACCAGCATAAGAGAATCAGATAGTGTAAACTTTTTAAACATATTTTTTAATTTGTTGCAATGTAGAATTATTAATTAACAATTTCTAAATTAAACAATAAGTTAGTGAATTAATCACATACAACCTTATTGTACTATCTATCAAATGGCTATTTACAAATAATTAACAGTTTTGTTAATTAATTTTAGCTAAAATTTAAGCCAAAAGTTAAACAAAATAATTATTCTACATTCAAGCAATCCTAATTTAAAACATACAAGCACCTAGTTGATACTTTCTTTAGAGAATAAAAAAGGGCCCTTATTGCTAAGGGCCCTAACCAAAAACTCAATTTCTTAAACTATTTTGGCAAAACAACAGCATCTATAACGTGAATAACACCATTTCCTGCTTTTAAATCAGTTGCAGTAACAGTTGCCATTCCACCTTTCTCATCTGTTAAAATTACTTTACCACCTTTAATAGAAGCAGTTAAAGTACCACCACTTACAGCTTTCAAGGTAACTGATCCATTACCATCTTTGATAGCCTTTAAAACAGCAGTTGCGTCTAAATTACCAGCTACAACATGATACGTTAAAATCTTAGCTAAGGTAGCTTTGTTCTCTGGCTTTAAAAGACTTTCTACAGTTCCTTTTGGCAATTTAGCAAAAGCATCGTTCGTTGGAGCGAAGACTGTGAAAGGTCCTGCGCTTTGTAAAGTAGCTACTAAATCAGCTGCTTTTACGGCTGCTACTAAAGTTGTATGCGCACTAGAACCTACTGCTACATCTACAACTGTTTTTTGAGCTGATGCAGAGATAATACCTCCAATTAGCATCGTCAATAAAAATTTCATTTTCATAATTGTTAATTTGTTTATTAAATAAACATAATAAGGTTTAAAAAAGTTCTTGCAAAAGGGGTATTTACAATTAATTAACATAGTTGTCAATTCATTCTACCTAAAATACAGGCAAAAAGTTCCACAATATTATTATTCAAGAAATTTAGATGACTAAATACAATTCCCCTACTTAAGTGTTATTGGTTTTATTATTACTTTTCAAATTCAATAATATGTTCAGAAGCATATTCGTCATCACCTGGCTTAATTCGTTTTACAAAAAAACGAGCACGCTTTCCAAGCTTAACAGAACTGTATTTTTCTTTAATATCGCTAGGGTCGTTTAAAGGTTGTAAAGAGGGGTACCATAAAATATAGCCTGGCTTCTGAAATACCAATACTGGTTTTGACCAATCTTGACTATTGTTGCCAATGCCCAAGTCTTTATTTTTATTATAGGATATATATATTTTATCTCCTTGCCATGACTTGCCCTCCACCTTACCCATTAACATGACCCAACAATTTAAATAAGTATTCCAACTTACAGATGGCCCCCAATGAAAACCCCCTGTTGGAGAAGAGGATGGCCCGCCTCCTTCCTCTATTGGAATTTGTAAGGAGCGAACAGGCACCCCATAACTATCAAATGGGATAGAAAAAGATTTACCATTCCATCTTTTTGTTTTTCCTGCAGGATTATTGAGGTCTTTCAACGCAATGCGTGCAATACTTATACATTGACCACTCCATTCCGTTTTAGCCTTGTATGTTTTTTCATTGTAGATGCTAGGATATCCATACTCGCCATAAAATATATACAAATAGTCTTCACTGGCCACTGCTGAAGGATCTCCAACACCACCTGCGAAAGTATTAGAACTATTAAAAGGTTTTAGAATCATTCTAGGATCAAGGTCTTCTATGATAATACCTTTGTTTTGCCAACTTTTTCCGCCATCAATCGACTTCATAATACCAATACGACAAACTGCAGCAGGACTTTCAGGACCCGTTAAACCCTGGGGCCATAACTTATTTTTATAGCCTTCTTTTGTTTTTGTATCATAAGGTAGTGTGCTTGGATAGTTTTCATTGTGATAAAGACTAAATAGTGTCTTACCCGATGGATCTTTTTTATCTTGGTATACAGTTTCAAACCATACTGCACCATGTAAACCTTTTTGACCTACGGGAACGTTCAGGGGCATTGCGGGATCAATAAACTTTTCTGGAGAATTTTTAAAAACCTCTTCTGCATTTTTACCATCAGCATATTTTAAATTTTTTGAGTATCCCCATAATGGATCTTCGCCATACTTGCCTGGAAAAATTCTAAAAGTATCGCCAATCCAAACTTCCGCCATATTACAATCCACAAAAGAGTTGAAGGTAATTTTAGGTGCAGCAATTAATTTGAATGTTGGCGTAGTAGAGTTATCTATGGATGTAGAAGGTGCAGCAAAAAAACTAACTATAAAATTCAGCCAAGAAAAAATGAATAAAACTTGCATTTTCATTGATATTTATGATGGACAATAATGGCATCTTAAATGTAAAGATTTTTACATGCTTCAACAAGATTATTTTAAAAATTCTTTGGTAGAGTGTGGGCTAGCAAGCCTATTAGCCCCACCACAATACAAAATAAAATTTGTGTATTGAATAGAATAGCTTAGATTGTATGATAAAATTATCATATATGAAAAATAAATTAATTTATTTAACCATTACGGTTTTGCTTTCTGTTTTCAATGTCAACGCACAGCCATCTAACACGCAACGTTTACTTCAATTGCAAGATCAAATGGAAAATGCAAAAAATGCAACTGCCAAAAGAAATATTCTTAAAGAAGCTTCTCTAATTCCTAGTTTTACAAGTTTTATGTTTATTAGTAAATCATTAAATGATGAAACAGTTAATAAAGTAGCGGCTACATTGGTGACAAAATTAGCCTTAAACGAAAAAAATATAAAAGGACCTGCTGTAAAAGAAATTTTAGTTAGGGCCTTGCCTCTTTTGAAAGGAAAAGAGGGCGCTGTAATGCAAAGTAAACTTACAGCACAAATGAGCAGTGCTTCTTTCAATGATGGATTTGAAAATTTATTTAATGAAAAAGATTTAACAGGATGGAAAGGCTTGGTGGCCAACCCTATTGAAAGAAATAAAATGTCTGCGGCTGATTTAAAAGCAGCAGAAAAAATTGCCAATGAACAAATGCAAAAAGATTGGCAGGTAAAAAATGCTTTGTTGGCATTTCAAGGACATGGCGATAATATAGTTACTGAAAAAAAATATGGCAATTTTGAATTGTTTGTAGATTGGAAAATTACGAAAAAAGGAGATGCAGGTATTTATTTAAGAGGTAGCCCGCAGGTACAAATATGGGATTCTGTGAACCGTCAAGTAGGTGCACAAGTAGGTTCTGGAGGTTTGTATAACAATCTAAAGAACAAAAGCATGCCCTTGGTATATGCAGATAACAAAGTGGGTGAGTGGAATAATTTTCATATTATCATGAAAGGCGATAAAGTAACTGTTTATTTAAATGGCCTTTTAACTGTAGACAATCTCACATTTGAAAATTATTGGGATCGCAGTATTCCAATTTTTGAAAAAGAACAAATTGAATTGCAAGCCCATGGTACGCTTGCCTACTATAGAAATATTTATGTTAGAGAAATACCTATGGAGGAGATGGCTGCGATGGGTGATGCAGCAAAAAGCAAAAATGAAATGGAGGCAGTACAAGCTTTAAAAATTGGGATGAACTACAAAGGAGGTAAAATTGCCTATTTATTAACCCCTTCAGATCCTGGATATGATGCAAATGTACAGCATGGCATTATTGCTGCAGTAGCCGATCTTCCGGGTGAAGTAGCTTGGGGGTGTAATGATAAATTCCTTGCTGGCCGTTCTTCAATAGGTACAGGTAGTCAAAATACCATAGATATTGCATCGGGATGTTCTGTGGCAGGAAATGCTGCTACATTATGCAGTAATTTAAACGAGGGTGGATATGATGATTGGTACTTGCCCAGCAAAGACGAATTAAATAAATTGTTTTTACAAATGAAAGTTATTGGAGGTTTTAGAGAAGTTTGCTATTGGAGCTCAACTGAAACAGGTAAGTACAATGCATGCTCTCAAATTTTTGACAATGGTTTTCAAACAGCCAATGACAAGAGTACTACTTTCAGTGTTCGTCCTATACGATCATTTTAATATTAAAAAATTGAAAAATATAATTAAAATTTCTTTTCAAACATTTGAGTAAATAAATTTTATGCTAAATAAATTATTCTTTTTATTTATATTTTTTCAACTTCAATTAACGGTTACTGCACAAGATTTTTTTGCAGGTGCAGCCACTAGAACTATTAATCCAGAAAAAGATTCTTTATATATAGCGGGTGGCAAAGCCAATCGACCTTTTATAGATGTACATGATAACCTTTATGTTAAAGCAGTAGTGCTTAGTAATAGTAACAATAATCTAACCATTCTTACATTTGATTGTATAGGCTTGTTATATCCTCAATTACAAGAAATGAGAGCTAAAATTAAAATTGAACTTCCCTCCATTAATGCAGAACATATTGTTATGTCATCTACCCATACCCACGCAGGTCCAGATGTAGTAGGTATTTGGGGGAAAGATTTAGCACATTCAGGTGTGAATGATAAACATATGCAACTCATAGTAAATAGGGCAGTAGAAGCTATTAAGGAAGCCACAGAAGTAAGAAAGCCTGTAAGCATCTCTTATGGAACTGGTTCATTTGGAGAAGACTGGGTAAAGAATATTTCAGAGCCTAGTGAACTCGACAGATCGGTTAGTATTATTAAGTTTAGTGATTCAAAAGGTAAGAACATTGCCATGCTTACTAATTTTGCCTGTCATCCAACCATAATGGACGATGCCAGTACTGCAGCAAGCTCGGATTATGTTTGGGGTTATTATAAATATTTAGATTCAGTGCAAGGTGGGGTTAATATGTTCTTACAAGGTGCAATAGGGGGATGGATACAACCAGAAGGAGTTCCACATACTTATGATTATGCAAATTACTATGGATCTTCATTAGGAAAATATGCTTATGAATTAACAAAGAATAAAAGTACAAGTAAAAATATTTTTTTTACTTCAGCTAAAGTTAATTTCCCATTGGCTAATCCAAGTTTTCAAATGTTATCTAAAGCAGGAATAATAAAAAGAGATTTTGGAAAAACAGTGAGCTCTGAAATTGCGTATTTCACCATAGGAGATGCTTGCTTTGCAACACATCCGGGTGAATCTTCGCCAGCATTAAGTCTTGCAACAAAATCATTAATGGATAATAAGGGCCCTAAATTTATTTTAGGCTTATCACAGGACGCGCTAGGCTATATTGTAAAGCCAAGTTTTTTTGATATGAGTAATAAAATTCCACACAGCGAGTATCTTACTGGAATGAGTATAGGCCCCGCAACGATGAGTATCATTTTATCTACTTTGCAAATGCTCATTAAAAACTAGTGCGGTCACCAACCTAATCTAATCTAATGCTTGTAATTAAATACGAATAGTATTGAATACTAGATCTTCTAAATATTTAATGATTTCTTTTTCATCCTTTGATTTTGAAAAATCGGTAAGGGAAGGAAGATGATTCATGAAGAAGTTCTGTAGGTGTGCCATTTCAATAATGGTAGAAGCTAAAGAATGTGGGTATTTATAATTAGGATTGCATTCTAAAATGATTTCACCCACTGAGTTACATAAATCTTTATAGGGTTGGAAAAATTGTTGTTTATTATCTATTCCAACATGATTTGTTAGATAAGCTTTAGAGCCTTCTGAAATAAGTATTTGATGTAATTGTGCTTCGTCCACATGTCCTGTGGTAATATCATCTTCTACGTTCTTAGATAAAAGCGTAATCACTTTTTTTAATTTAACGGTAGGGTCTTGAATATTATTGGTTTGGTAGTTCAGTTGAAATTGAATCCAGCCCCAATACCATGATATAATATATACCAAGAGTTTATGTTTATTTTCAAAATATCTATAAACCCCGGCCTCGGTCGTTCCAATAGATTCTGCTAGTTTTTTAAATGTAAAAGCTTCAAAACCATTATCATGTATTAATTGAATACTGTGTTTAATTATATTCTTGCCTAACTCCGACTGCTCGGGGTCCCTTAAATAAAGGGAAGGGTTCATTTTTATTTGTAATTCTAGCTTCATATACTGGGGTCTACCTCTAATTTTTACAAAAATAGTTAAAATATTTACAATTATTTATGATAGTATTACTATTATTCAAAATAATATTACTATTTTTGTCCTGTAAAACTAAAATTATGAGTCAAACGAATCTTTTTAAACACATTAAAAACGATCTACCAGCAAGTATTGTGGTATTTTTTGTAGCCGTTCCACTTTGCTTAGGTATTGCCTTAGCCTCAGGAGCTCCTTTATTTGCAGGTATTATTGCAGGTATAGTAGGAGGTATAGTGGTAGGCTTCGCAAGTGGGTCTCCATTAGGCGTCAGTGGACCAGCCGCAGGTTTAGCTGTTATTGTATTAACGTCAATTGCCAGTTTGGGTGGTTCTTACCAAGCTTTTTTAACAGCCGTGGTTTTAGCAGGTATTATTCAGTTGGTTTTGGGTTATGCTAAGGCAGGCTTTATTGCTTACTTCTTCCCAAGCTCAGTCATTAAAGGAATGCTTACGGGTATTGGTCTATTAATTATTTTGAAACAAATACCGCATGCGCTAGGTTGGGATAAGGACGCTGTGGGCGATGACGCATTTATACAAGCAGATGGTCAAAATACTTTTTCTGAAATAATGAGGGCCTATGAATTTATAACACCCGGTGCCTTATTAATTGCAGGGTTTTCACTTGCTATATTAATTTTATGGGATACTGTACTTACTAAAAAGCATAAAATTTTTCAACTTATTCAAGGCCCCATAGTAGTTGTGGTTTTAGGTATACTATTTAACCTCGCTTATACCAATGGAATTTTACCTTTTAGTTTAAATGCAAAACAAATCGTATCAGTTCCTGTGCCTAATTCTATGTCAGATTTCTTTGGTCAATTTACATTACCCGATTTTTCAGCTATTACCAACTTTGAGGTATGGAAAATTGCTATTGTATTAGCAATAGTAGCTAGTTTAGAAACTTTATTATGTGTAGAAGCTACAGATAAAATGGATCCAGATAAAAGAGTGACACCTACTAATAGAGAATTAAAAGCACAAGGCTTGGGTAATATTGTATCTGGCTTAATTGGAGGTTTGCCAGTGACTCAAGTTATTGTAAGAAGTTCTGCCAATATAAATTTCGGAGCAAAATCAAAATTATCTGCCATTTTGCATGGTGTATTTTTATTAATCAGTGCCATATTTATAGCGAGCTTATTAAATTTAATCCCCTTAGCTTCTTTGGCTGCCATATTATTAATGGTGGGGTACAAGTTAGCCAAGCCTAGTTTATTCCAACAAATGTATAAGCTAGGTTGGGAGCAGTTTATTCCATTTACAGCAACCGTTGTAGCCATTATAGCAACCGATTTATTAAAAGGAATTACAGTGGGTATCTTATTCGGCATATTTTATACACTGAGACATAGCTACCGTAATTCTCACTATGTGAAGGATAATGTAAGCGATCAAAATGGCAAAACAGTGCATCATTTAGTACTTGCTCAAGAAGTTTCATTTTTCAATAAAGCAAGTTTGTTAACCACTTTTGAATCGATACCTGCTAATAGTAAAGTAATTATTGATTGTACTAATTCTAAATCAATTGCCTATGATGTCATTGAAATTATTAATGATTTTGAACTCAATGCAAAAACAAAATCAATTGAAGTGGAGAAAATAAACTTTAAACCATAATAAATCAATGATAAAACGATCTAATTAACAACCTGCTTTTTAAAAAACAAAACAATAAATAAAATGAAAACATTAACTAAAGAGATGCAAAATGCCATTTCACCTTCAATGGCTTTAAACTTATTAAAAGAAGGTAATAAGCGCTTTGTAAGTAATTTAAAAATAAATAGAAACTTACTGCAACAAGCCAATGAAACATCGGATGGTCAGCATCCTTTCGCAGTAATCTTAAGTTGTATTGATAGTAGAACTTCTGCCGAACTAATTTTTGACCAAGGTTTAGGGGATGTATTTAGTGTCAGAATTGCGGGCAATATTGTTAATGAAGATATCTTAGGCAGTATGGAGTTTGGCTGTAAGGTAGCGGGTGCAAAAATTATTGTGGTATTAGGGCATACAAAATGTGGAGCTGTAAAAGGAGCCTGTGATAATGTTGAATTAGGTAATCTCACAGGGCTTATTAAAAAAATTAAACCTGCAGTAGATCAAGAAATGACAACTACCCAAAACAGAAATTCAGGCAATGCTCACTTTGTAGAAAATGTGGCGGAATTAAATGTGAGTTTATCGGTAAAAAATATTTTATTACAAAGTCCCATTATTGCCGAAATGGTTAAAAACGATGAAATAGGAATTGTAGGGGGTGTACATGATATAAGCACTGGCGAGGTTAAGTTTTTTGAATAGAATAGTTGCTGTAATTTTTAAGGGGAAGATTATCTTGCACTCTATTTAAAAATCAAGGACTTGCGTTAAAACGCAGGTCCTTTTTATTTTCTAATGAAATTTGGAGCAATGGAAAGAATTGATATAGCTAATTCTAGATAATATATATTTGTAGGACAATATGCTAAGTTCAGTCAAAAAGATATTAGATCTAGGCAGAAAGCCCAATTTTGTAGTCATTTTGTGGTTTCTAGTCCCCTTTGTGGCCGTGCTATTAGAAATAAACCGCGGAGATGCTTATATCAATAATTATCTAATCTATAAAAATGTATTTTGGCATACATTTCATCAACAAAATTTATATAGTTTTTATCCTGCTGAATACATGGATAAAAACCATTACGGTCCTTTATTTAGCATACTCATTGCCCCTTTTGCCTTCTTGCCCAATTTTATGGGAGCAACTTTATGGGCAATGCTGAATGTTTGGATTTTATTTTACGCGGTTCAGAAATTACCAGTTTCCAACTGGGGTAAAAATATAATTTTATTAATTAGTTTAATTGAAACCTTAACGGCTATTCAAAACTTACAATTTAATCCAATGCTTTGTAGTTGGATTCTTTTGACTTATGTATTTATTAAAGAAGGTAAAGTTGGGCTAGCGGCTATGTTAATTGTTGCAGGAACATTTATTAAATTATATGGAATTGTGGGTATCCCTTTTATATTTTTCTCAAAAGATTATAAAAAATTGATTGGCTATTTACTTCTTTGGGCCTTTGTATTTTTTTGTTTGCCTATGTTTATTTCAAGTCCTGAGTTTGTAATAAAATCTTATTTTGATTGGTATCAAGTTTTGCTTGAGAAAAACTTAGAAAATATCTCCTCTTATCAAAATACTAAAATGACAGATATTTCTGCAATGGGTTTTGTGAAAAGAGTAAGCGGATACTATAGCTTACCTAATTTTTATTTCACCTTACCTGCCAGCATTTTAATGTTATTGCCCTTATATCTTTTTTCCAAATGGAAGGAGCTTAAGTTTGAATTGACCTATTTAGCACAAGTCTTAATTGGCTTGGTCATTTTTAGTACTTCTGCTGAATCGCCAACCTATGTCATTGCCGTGGTGGGTTTTGGAATTTGGTATGTTTTATTTGCACCCAAGCCTAATAAATGGATGTATTTTTTGCTTTTGTTTGTTTTAATACTAACTGTTTTTTCACCTACAGATTTGTTTCCTAGGTATATACGCGAAGAATATGTCATTAAATATGCCCTAAAAGCCTTGCCTTGTTTTATAGCCTGGCTAGTCATTAGCTTTCAGTTACTTTTTGCTAACTTTGAACAAAATGGCCTCCCTAATGCAAACCAAGCTTGAACTAATTTTACCCGCACATAATGAAGAGGGGAATATTGTTCCCATTTATGATGAGATTCGGCTTGCCTTAGCTAATTCAAATTATGAATACACCATTTTATTTGTGGATGATGGAAGTACAGATAAGACCCTGTCTATTATTAAAGAGCTTGCACATTCGGATACTAAAGTAAAATACATCGAACTTTCACGAAATTTTGGTCATCAAAATGCTATTAAAGCAGGATTAGACGCCTCCGATGCTGATGTGATTATTATGATGGATTGCGATTTACAACACCCACCTCATTTAATTAACGAGCTCTTAAATAAATTTGAACAAGGGTATGAAATAGTAAGAACACACCGTATTGAAAATGATTCAGCAAGTTATTTCAAACGTAAAACTTCAAATATTTTTTATAAAGTACTGAATCATTTGTCTGATATTACTTTAGAACAAGGCTCTGCTGATTTTAGATTAATTAGTGGTAAAGCCATTGATCAACTAAAATCTTTTAATGAGTTTGATTTATTTTATAGAGGCTTAATTAAATGGATGGGTTTTAAGCAAATTAGTATACAATACCATCCTGAAGATAGGTTAAGTGGTCGCACCAAGTATACGTACAAAAAAATGGTCAGCTTTGGATTAAATGGTTTTACTTCTTTTAGCACTAAGCCTTTATATTTTGCGGCCTATCTCGGAATGGCTTTTTCATTATTATCGGTGTGTTACATTCCCTATATTATTTATGCGTTTTATACGCAAACCGAAGTACGTGGCTGGGCTTCAGTGCTTATAACTGTTGTTTTTTTTGGAGGATTAAATCTTATGATTTTAGGAATTATTGGAGTTTACTTGAGTAAATTATTTGCACAAAGTAAAAATAGGCCCCACTATATTATCAAAGAATCAAATTTATGATTCCAAAAATTCTATTAAGTTTTGATGTAGAGGAATTTGATATGCCTTTGGAATACGGTTTTACTATTTCTTCTCAAGCGCAAATGAGTATGGGTAAATTAGGCTTAGATAAACTAATGCCTATATTATTGGATACTTCTATTCAAACAACCTTGTTTACAACTGCTAATTTTGCGAATCATTTTCCGGATTCTATAAAGCAATTATCTGAACAGCATGAAATTGCCTCTCATAGTTTTTATCACTCTTCTTATACCACCCAGCATTTAAAAGAATCACGTGAAAGATTATCCGAAATTATCCAGAAGGAAGTGGTGGGTTTAAGAATGCCTCGTATGAAGCAGGTTCCTATTACAGATATTATAAACGCAGGTTATGCCTATGACGCTTCCATTCACCCTACATGGTTACCCGGCAGGTATAATAACCTGCATTTGCCTAGAAAACTTTATAAGGAGCAGGGTTTATTTAGAGTGCCTGCTTCTGTGAGTAGTTTTTTTCGCATTCCTCTTTTTTGGCTCAGTTTTAAAAATTTTCCCTATTCTTTATATTTACAACTTGCGCTTCAATCCCTAAAGCGAGAAGGTTTTTTAAGTTTGTACTTTCATCCATGGGAATTTGTTGACATTCGCCAATTTGGCTTACCTAATTACACAATAAAGGGTTGTCAATCAGCTCTTTTTGAAAGATTGAATCAATTAATCAGTGACCTTAAAGCGCATGGCGAGTTTATTTCGTACAATGAATTTGTAAAAAATAAAGCAAAAGATTAAACCTTTTCCCTGATGGCTGGTCTAATATTAAAATTAGTAGCCATGATGATAGCATTATTATTTATTTTATTTATCTCTATTGCCTTTATAAGTAGACAGGACCTTAGAGAAAGCTTGTAATATTTAGAAAAATATCGTGTACTTACGTTAAATCGTAGGTGCTTTGTTATTTTTTCTTGAGCTTTGCCTAAATGGAAAGAATAGATATTGATAGAGTTATAGAAATGGCTTGGGAGGATAGAACTCCTTTCGAAGCCATCACCTTTCAATTTGGTTTATCTGAAGCGGATACCATTAAGTTGATGCGCGCTGAATTAAAACGTAATAGTTTTAATCTTTGGCGTAAAAGAGTCAATAGTGGGGTGAGTCAAAAACATTTAATGAAAAGAACGGCCGATATCAAAAGGTTTAAATGTTCCAGACAAAAATCAATATCAATGAATAAGATTTCGAAGCGCTAATCTATATTCTTACAATTTTTCTAAGGTGTAAATTTTTTCTTTTTACAAGCATCACTACAATATAAAACTTGTTCCCAGTTTAAGGCCCATTTTTTACGCCAAGTAAACGGACGCTTACAATTAAGACATTCCTTAGAAGGCAGGTCGCTTTTTTTAACAGTTTTATTCTTACTATTTTTCATGCCTTCTATTTTTGGGTATGCATTTGTCTAAAAGTTAAATTTATTCTCGCGTCTGTCACTTTCTTTGATTTAATAAGTGCATGCCACCAGTGGGTCTGAAGGCTTCCTTTCATTTCAAGCAGCGATCCATTTTCTAGTTCAATAGATACGGTTTCTTTACTTACTTTATGTTTAAACGAAAATTTTCTGTTTGCACCAAGGCTTAAAGAAGCAATAGAGCTATTGACAATTATCTCTTTTTCATTGTCACTATGCCAACCCATCGATTCTTCTCCGTTATGGTATAAATTTAATAAACAGGCATTGTAAGATTCTTTGGTAATAGATTCAACTATGTTTTTAATAGTAATAAGTGTACTCGTCCAAGGCATGCCTATTTTGGTCTTGCTAGCATATCGGTAGGAAATGGAAGGATCGCTGAAAAATGCAACTTTACGTTTTGTAATTATCTCTTTTCCAAACATAATGACCCTTTCATTCTCCCATTGTATATTATTAAAAAGAGCCGCATAAAATAGCTCTAATTGTTTGTCTTTTACGACTTTTTCAAAGTAAAGTGCAATGCCATCTTGAGGTAAGATATTGGGATTATTTATGATCATATTCATCTAGCTTCAAAAACTTAGAAAAGTTACCTCAATTCTTTCGGATAAATTCCAGGCTTTAATAGTTTCCTATTTACTGAGCATTAAAATGTTCATTTTTTGTTTAATTTTTTAAAATAATTATTAAACAAAATAATTTTAAAGGGTAATTTTTAATTTTTTTTAACATTAAATTTTTATTAAACATTAATTTTTATATATCTTACTTCCACAACGATTGAATTGCTATTGCTTTGTTTTATGTGTAAATTATACATAAAAACAGCCTTAATGAAAAGTGGAGTGTTGTGAATTAACTTGTTCACCAAAACTCAAACATATGAATTTGTTTCTTCTTGACGCTACGATGGCGATTTCAAAGACAGACTATGTGTCTTTCACGTTCTTCGTTGGCACAATGGCCATGATGGCCGCGGCTGTATTTTTCTTCTTAGAATTGAACAACACTAGTAAAGAATGGAGAACCTCTGTACTTGTTTCAGGGTTAATCACTTTTATTGCTGCTGTTCACTACTATTACATGCGTGGATATTATGCAGAAACGCATGATAGTCCTACATTTTTCCGTTACGTAGACTGGTTATTAACTGTGCCTTTAATGTGTGTTGAATTCTATTTAATCACAAAGAAAGCAGGTGGTACTATTGGTTTATTATGGAAAATGATTTTAGCTTCTGTTGTAATGTTAGTTACAGGTTATTGGGGTGAGGCTGTTGCCCCAGCTCAAGCTACATTATGGGGAACTATAAGTGCTATCGCTTACTTCTACATCGTGTATGAAGTATGGTTAGGAGAAGTAAAGAAATTAGCAACTGGTGCTGGTACTGCAGTAGCTTCTGCAAATGCAGCATTAGGTTGGTTCGTATTAGTTGGTTGGGCTATTTATCCTCTAGGATATTTAATCGGAACAGCTGACGGACAATGGTATGCTAGCTTCAAAAATATTGGAATTGACATGAACATCATCTACAACATTGGTGATGCTGTCAACAAAATAGGTTTTGGTTTGGTTATTTATAGCTTAAGTAGAAAAGCTGCTTAAT
>Ga0214919_10005149_pt1 | contig 18698 bp, 16 predicted proteins | sample LL1503_MetaG_FD_177994 | JGI IMG/M metagenome (GOLD analysis project Ga0214919, IMG submission 177994) | Freshwater microbial communities from Lake Lanier, Atlanta, Georgia, United States - LL-1503 | ecosystem: Environmental > Aquatic > Freshwater > Lake | place: USA: Georgia | collected...
AAAAAACCAGCGGTATATTGATACAGCAAGTTTTTTTAAGTTTTAATTTTCCCTCAAAAATACTTTGCTACTGCGATCAATAGATTTTTAGTTTGGTATAGAAAACTCAAAAAATTTTTCTTTTATAAAATTTTCTTTTTCAAAAATTTTTTTCGCTTCATTTAAGCTCATACAAAATTCCGCAACTTCATATTGCTCATCAAAAGCGTTACCGTGAATTTGCTTGGGATAATTTTTCTCATCGCTAGAAATAACAAGTAAAAGTGCCGCAATTGCTAAAAAAATATCGGCATTTGCTGCGGCAATTCTATATTCCAAACGTTTGCCATTTGTTTGAAAGAGAGCTTGGTGAACTCGGGGAACTCGAATTGCGCAAGTTCTATTATCGGCGCCAAAACTTAAATTTATTGGTGCGGTGAATTTTCCTTTTTTGAATAAATTGCGATTTATTTCATAAGAAAATCGGGCGTAATCTTCTTTTTTTGGTGCTAAGAAAATCATCATTTGATTTGTCATTTTCAATAAATTTCCTGCGACATTTTTTAAAATATTTTCATCGAATTCAAAAATATTTTTATCATTTTGATGTAGCGAAATATTGAACTGCAAAGCGCTGCCGCAATCATCAACAAAAGGTTGGGCCGCAAAAGAAGCGGTTAATTTTTTTTGCGCTGCTAAATTTTTTATGAAATTTTTTGCATCTTCCAATTCTTCGCAAAGCCTTGATAAATCTGGCGTAAATACAGTTTTAACTTCAATTTGTGAAACACCCTGCTCTTCCTCAATTCGATAAATTAAAGGAAATTTTTTTGGCAGTTCAATTTGTAGCTCCGCAATAAAATCATCTCTCGTAGCTTGATTAACAGGCTTTTGTAAATTTTCTTCGAACAAAAAAAACTCTAGCTCGCATCCGATTTTTAGGATTAACGAACTAGAGTTTTTAAAAAACTTTTGCGATTTTTCTAAAATTTCGCGTTTATTTAGATAAAGCTTTTCCAGCATTTATGAATTGCTTTTTACCCACTCTACCAAAGCTGATTTCGGTAATGAGCCAACTTTAGTATCAACGATTTTTCCGTCTTTAAAAATCATTAAAGTTGGAATTCCGCGTACCATATATTTTGATGGAATTTCCGGATTTTCATCAACGTTACATTTTACAACTTCAATTTTTCCAGCTAATTCTTTTGCTAGTTCATCGATAGTTGGAGACAATTGGCGGCAAGGTCCGCACCAAGGCGCCCAAAAATCCACTAAAACTGGAATTGAAGAATCTAAAACGTCTTTTTGAAAGTCATTGTCATTGGTTTCTTTTGTCATTTTTGCCTCGTAATTAATTGGTATTTATTGTTAAAGATTCTTGAAAGATAAACTTAAATTAAAAGTTTTTTGTGGTTTGTTTAAACTACTGGGATTGGTTTCAATTGCAGAAAAACCAAAAATTGTACAGCAGCCGTCGCGATAAAGCGTGATGCCACGCGAAAGTGTGCGACTGCTTTGTAAATCTTTGCTCATGGTGGTAGTTACTTTCCATATTGGTGTAATTTGCATTGAAGCTGAAAGATTGATTTGTTCTTTCTGATCCGAATTTTGAATAGTTTTTCTAATTAATAAATAATCGCTAGAAAAAGTGAAGCGACTAAGATTAAGGACGGTGGTGATTTGGTTTACCTGATTACTATAATCTGATTCACTAAGCTGAAAAGAGTAAGTTATAGAAAAATATTTTGCTGCCTTATACAAAGCCTGACCGACTATATTTGATTTATTATTATTCGTGAAGCCACGAATTACAACGTCTTGCGCGTTCTCTGCTTTTCTATAGCCTTGTCCTAAAGTTAATCCAAATTCACCTAATCTATTAAATAAAGAAGATTTAATGCCATAATTTATGCGCTTTCCAGATTCATTGCGATCAAAGCCTGCAATACGATCTGTAACAAAAAGATTACTAACACCTAATTCTGATTCGTTGCTATCTTCATTGGGAAGTTTGCTAAAATTTTTAGTATAAGTGCTGGTAACTAGGTTAATCATTGGCTCAATCATCAAGGTGTTGGTTTCTGATTTTCTGATCAAAGGCAATCTCCAACTCATCGATAATTCAGGTTTTATATTTGTTTGTAAACTATTGTAATCATTGGTGCGAGAAGTGAACTGAAAATTATTTTCTAAATAATAAGCATCTGTTTGCACGCGAGCATTTATTGCAAAAAGATTACCATGAATATTGAAGGGAAGATTGGCTTCCGGAGTCATTGTAGCACGATGATATTGCAGACCATCTTGGCGTGTAATTACAGTCATGTTGGAAGTTAAAGCGAATTTTTCTTTAAAGAAAAATGGCTTGGTTTCTATATGAGAATCAATTTGTGGTAATATCAGCGGCGCCGCTTCAGCATTTGCATTGGGATCTAATTCCTGAATTCTGATTGCTTTAATAGCGTGGTAATCGCGACCTTTGATGTAATCAAGATTAACTTTGGTTAAAGTATAGTTCAGATAGTTAAAGTGATAATCTCGCAAGTAATCTTTATCACCCACTATATTTGCGATAAAATCCAATCCAACATCTTTGGTAAAATCAAAAATACCATTTCCGATTAAATTCCAGCGATATTCTTTGCTAGTTCTATCGACAACTGTTGTGTTGCTGTTGGAAGTGATTTTGTTATTAGCGATTTCAAATATGCCCTGATAATTGCCATAAGTTGAATAATGGCGAAAATCATTATTGATGATAAATTGGTTTTTACTAATCCCAATCAATGGAGTAACGGTTAAATCCATGTTGGGAGCAAGGTTGAAATAGTAAGGAACTCTAATGCCCAAACCAAGATTAGTACTTTTTGCATAGCTGGGATTTAAAAATCCGGAATCTCTTTTTTTTGACTGCAGAGGCACGCGCAAGTAAGGCGTGTAAAGAACTGGAACATTATAAAATCGCAATATCCCGCCTTCACTTCTCATAACTTGCTGTTCGCGATCAATAGTTGTGAAATTTGATTTAATTGAAACAAAATCTCTTCTTTTGCCGGCCAATTCATTATCTATAGCAATTTCAGGATTTGGACAAATTGAAAAAATCGGATTTTGCAAAACTGTGATAAAAGGACTTTGACGATCTATTTCTGGCGACTCTAGATAAGAGCCATCAGTAAAAATCATTTTGCTGTTATAAAATTTACCACTGCTAAAATCGTCTTTTATTTCTAGGTTACTAGCTCTTATATTACCAACTTCTAGATCTTTAATTTTTACATTGCCAAAGGCGCGAATCATGCCGCCATTTTTATTGTAAGTAACTTTGTCGGCATAAACCGTGCTAGTACCTTTATTCACCTCAACATTACCTATTGCGGTAAGAGTTTTGGTTTGTTGATCACCATCAATTTCATCAGCTTTTAAAACAGCGTGCGTCGAAGTATCTTTATTTTTCTTAATTGATGGTATTGCCCAAGAATTCTGCGCCACAAAAGCAACCACAAAAAAAGGCAGTAGAAATGTGATGCGGCGCAAGAAATCCATCTAAAGTAAATTCAATTTTTGTGGTCTGCGTTTTTTGAGCCAAACAGCGATCAACATTCTAGTAAGAATAATGGCCGAGAACATCGAAGCGATAATACCGATTGATAAAGTCACTGCAAAACCTTTAACTGGACCATTGCCAAAAACATAAAGGAAAAAAGCCACAATTAAAGCGGTAATGTTCGAATCGGTAATAGTACGAAATGCTTGGTTAAAACCTTGTTCGACGGCAACAAAAACGCTTTTTTTCTCACGCAGCTCTTCCTTGATTCTTTCAAAAATCAACACGTTAGCATCAACTGCCATACCCATTGTAAGCACAATACCAGCGATTCCGGGCAAGGTTAAAGTTGCGCCGATTAATGCCAAAACCGCCAAAATTATCATGATGTTTATTAGTAGCGCAACGTCGGCGATGAAGCCGAAAAATCCATAAAATAAAATCATAAAAAATGCCACAAACACAAGCCCAGCAAGTGCTGCCAAACTTCCACTTTTAATTGAATCCATTCCTAAAGATGGGCCAACCGTTCTTTCTTCGATAACTTTCAAAGGTGCTGGAAGTGCGCCAGCTCTTAATAGAAGTGAAACTTCGTTTGCTTCTTGAGTTGTAAAACTTCCTGAAATAACGCCAGAACCTTGATTAATTACGCCGTTAATTCTTGGCGCAGTAATAATTCTGCCATCAAGCACAATTGCAAAAAGCTTGCCAATATTATCTTTGGTAATTTGAGCAAATTTTCTCGATCCCGCATCGTTAAATCGAAAAGCTACTGCCGGTTGACCTTCGTGATAAGTTGTGTTGGCATCAACCAATAAATCGCCACTTAAAATCACTTCTTTTTTGATTAAATATGCACGGCCTTGATAATCAAAAATGCGCTCCAAATCAGAACCAATATAGTTTTGAGAATCGCTGGTAAAAGTTTTATCATCAACAAAATGGAAAGTCATTTTGGCAGTTTTCCCTAAAATCGATTTTAATTCTGAAGAATTTTCAACACCCGGAACTTGTAATAAAATGCGGTTTTCGCCTTGAGCCTGAATGGTTGGTTCTTTAGTGCCGCTTTCGTCAATTCTGCGGCGCACGATTTCAATTGATTGTTTGATCAGGTTTTGTCTGGTTTCAAGGATTCTTTGATCAGAAAAATAAACTTCAAAACTTCCAGAATTTTCATCAAAATCAGTGCCGCGACTTAATTTTTTAATAATTTTTTTGGCAGATTTTTGCTCATCTTCATTACTTAAAGAAAAAATAATTTTACTACCAACGATCGTTGGAACTGCATGAACAGCTTCATCGCGGAATGATACCTTAATTTCATCTTTTAAATTATTGAGCTGTTCTTTGATGTAATAATCAAAATCCACTTCCAGCATAAGCTGTGAACCGCCTCGCAAATCAAGCCCGAGATTAACTTTATTATTCGGTAAAAATTTTTCTAATTTTTTGACGATTGGCGAATTTTCATTATGAACAACCAATGACGGAGCAGCGTAAATCAAGGCCAAAAGGCAAGCTGCTAAAATTGAAATTATTTTTAATCTCGAGAAGTTAAGCATGATTTTGTTAGTTTGTTAATTATTTATTTTTGAAGATACTTCTTAGACGGGCTCTTAAAAAATACCTTCTTAATTGATTTATTACCTCGAGTCATGCTGAGCCTGTCGAAGCATGATTCAAGCCCTTTTGAAGAATCATGCTTCGACAAACTCAACATGACATCGAGATATAGCAATGAAGCAAAACAAACTCTGCCTCATCTTAAACTTTTTATTTCTTACCTTTCTTAATCACTTCTTTTTTGGCCTTAACAACTTCATCTCTAACCAAATCAGCCACATAATTTTTTAAAATTTTCACTTTCACACCATCAGCGATTTCAACTTCAACTTGATTTTCTTTAGTCAAAACTTCGGTTACGGTTCCAATGATTCCGCCAGTTGTAATAACTTTATTGCCAACTTTCAAATTATTAACCGTATTTTGATGTTCTTTCATTTTCTTGCTTTGCGGCCTTACAATCAAAAAATAAAACACGGCAAAAATTAAAATTAACGGCAGCAAACTGGTGATTGAAAATTCTGGCGCAGCGGCTGCGGCATTTACAGCTTCTTGAGCAAATGAATCACTGATAAAAAATTGTTTTAGCATTTTTATAAATTATTTTAAGTTATTATTGGTAAATTGTTATTCGTCACTTTTAAGCAAAAGCTCTTTAAGTTTGGCAACACTTTCTTCTTTTTGTTCATTTGATGGTTGCTCCGGATGGTTGACATCAGGCGCTTCAGCAAAATTTAGTGGCACGATCAGCGGATCATCTTTCGCATTATTAATGCAGGAAGAAACCAGAAGAATTGCGATTAAACAAAAAATATTTTTCATTTTTTCTGATTAAAAAATAGGTCATCAAAAAGTAAGATCATCACGCCGATAAACACGAAAGAATCCGCTAAATTAAAGGCTGGCCAATGATATGAAGCAATATGAAAATCAAGAAAATCTGCTACTGCGCCATTTTTTACGCGGTCAGTAAAATTGCCTAAAGCTCCGCCGATTATAAGACCAAGAGCGTAAGTAAAATGCAATTTCTCATTGCGGTAAAGCCAGAAAAAAAGTATAGTTGCAATTGAAAATTGAACGATGCAAAAAATCAATTGGCTGTTTTCAAGATTATGAAACATGCCAAAACTAACGCCGCGATTCCAGACATAAACCAAGCTGAAGAAATCAAAAACCCTAATTTCGGGATTTTCTAAACCTTGAGTGTAAGCAATGTTTTCAAGCATCGCGAAGATATATCTTTTGCTTAGCAAATCAAAAAATGCCGCGCAAAAGGCAATAAGAATTCCGAGTAAAAATAATTTTTTAGCTTTCAAAATATTTATGAGAATTAAATTTTTAACATTTATAAGTAGCTCAAATTCTAGTGGACCCCGTCGTGAAGATGAGGTGACAAATTAAAGACGGAGTGACAAAGTGAAGACGGAGTGACAAAGTTGGTAGTTTTGACCGCAAAACTCCAGACTTGTCACCCCGTCTTCACGACGGGGTCCACTCATGGTTTCAAGCAAAGATAATAAAATAATATTATACGCATTTCTAAACCCTAAATCCTAAATCTAAAATCCTAAATGAAAATTATCTTCATGGGCACGCCAGATTTCGCCTGCCCGACTTTAGAAAAATTAATTGCTGATCCTGATTTTGATGTTGTCGCCATTTATACTCGAGAGCCACAAATCGCGGGTCGCGGACAAAAAATCACCAATTCACCAATTCACCAATTAGCTTTAAAACATAATTTAAAAGTGATCACGCCAAAAACTTTGCGAGATGCGAAAGCCCAAAAAGAATTTTTCAATTTACAAGCCGACGTCGCTGTGGTTGTGGCTTACGGACTTATTTTGCCGCAAGAAATTTTAGACGGCACCAAATTTGGCTGCGTAAATATTCACCCTTCCCTTTTGCCAAAATGGCGCGGCGCTTCACCAATTCAGCGTCCATTGATGGCGGGAGATCGTGAAACGGGAATTACAATAATCAAAATGGATAAAGGCGTTGATAGTGGCAAAATGATGGTGCAGGAAAAATTTCCTTTGGATGGAAGCGAAACTTACGCAGATTTAGCCGAAAAATTATCGCAAATGGGCGCAGAAATTTTAGTCAAAACTCTAAAAAAATTACGCGATGGAAATGTTGTTTTAATCAAGCAAGACGATGCTTTGGCAAGTTATGCTAAAAAAATTGAAAAAGAAGAATGTAAAATTAATTGGCAAGAATCAGCCGAAATAATTGAGCGAAAAATCCGCGCTTTGAATGGCTCGTTAGAAGCATTTTTTAATTATGGCGATGAAAAAATTAAAATTTTTAAAGCCGAAATTTTAGATGAAAATTCGGTTGGCGAATCGGGAAAAATTCTCGATGAAAAACTGTCAATTCAATGCGGTAAAGGCTCAATTCGACCTTTGGTTTTGCAGCGCCAAGGTAAAAATCAGGTTACAATTCGTGATTTATTATTAGGTTTTAAACCAGAAGTTGGAAAGATTTTAAATTAATTTATCTCACCGCAAAGCATGGTAAATAAGGCTGCAACAAAATTAAGCGCGAAGTTTTAAACGGAAAAAGTTCATTATCAGCATCTTTTTCCAAGCATGTGTCGCTTGCCGCCATAAGCTCTTCGCCATTTTTAAACAAAAAACACGCTTCATCATCCAGCATTTTTTTAATCGCCGCAAATTCCTTTTTCTTATAATAATCCGCCGCCTCCGCAAATTTCTCTTTCGACAAACATCCAATAATTCCTTCTTTTGCTGTAACTTTATAAACAACTTCCTTCACATTTTCTTCATGTTTTTCGGAACCAAAAAGAATATTTAAAACGTGAGTAATGATCGTCGAAAGAATGAAAAGTATAATAAATTTCCACATGATTTTATTTCTATAATTTGTGTCCCGCCTTCATTTCTAAAGCAGAATCTCTGAAGCAGGACTTTGCAAAACCCATCCTGCCTAAGTATCGTTTTTATAATTTTCTCTAATGTGTTTAATTAATGTTAACTCGATGATCGCAAGACTAATATTGGACTGAACAGAATTTTCTTTGCCCAGCATTTTGGCATTCTGCAAATAATATTCACTTCGCATTTCAGCTAATGATTTTGCTTGTTTCACTAATGTATTATCAGAATCGCTTTTTAATCTTCTTGTTACCGCAATATAAACTTCCAAACCTTCATCACCCCCTTTTTTTAAATAGATCAGATGGCAGAGTAGTATTTTTTAATAATATATCGCGAACCTTCATCCAATTTTCTTTACATACCTGAATCATTATTAATTCTCCTATCTCACCTTTTTTCTCTATAGAAAAAGAATCTCCTTTAAAATCATATTTAAGAAATAATGGTATCAATACGGAAATAAATCCTACAATATATTCATCTGACCAGAATTTATCAGGCACATTTAAATCAGCATTTTCATCAATAAATTCACTTCCTAAACAAGCTCTTAGAGTATTGCTTATTGCAACCGCAACTTGGTTAGAGATTTGTTTTTTTTGTATTAAATAATCCGAACATTTTTAGGAATTTTTTGTTTTAAATAAGTCCTAGCGCTGGACATGGTTACTGTCCGGTTAAGAAATTATCAAACCCTTCCCAACCCGGACTAGAAAGGGATAAAAAAGAAAAGAATATCTCGATGTCATGCTGAGCTTGTCGAAGCATGATTCAAAGGAAGCGGTCTTGAATCATGCTTCGACAAGCTCAGCATGACTAAGATTTTTACTTAGATAGATTAAAAAATTCTTAACTGGACAGTGGTGTTTACAAACTCGTGCTGGACTGGGTTTGCAACCCCGTCCAATTATTCATGTCTCGATTTCTTAAGCTTGAACTGAACGTGAAGATGGGGTTACAAAACCCCTCCTGCTTTCGGAATTACAACGCCGCCCGAGCCGCTGCCAATCTGGCGATTGGAACGCGGTAAGGTGAACAACTCACATAATCCAATCCTGTTTTGTGGCAGAACTCGATTGATGCTGGATTTCCGCCGTGTTCGCCGCAGATTCCTAGTTTGATATTTGGTCTGGTCGACTTGCCTTTTTCGGCGGCGATTTTGATTAATTGTCCTACACCTTCTTGGTCTAATTCGGCGAAAGGATCTTTTTCTAAAATTCCGGCTTTTTGGTAATGTCCTAAAAAACTTGCAGAATCATCGCGCGACAAGCCGAAAGTTGTTTGAGTTAAATCATTTGTTCCAAAGCTGAAAAATTCTGCATCTTTAGCAATTTGATCCGCCATTAGCGCGGCTCTTGGAAGTTCGATCATCGTGCCAACCATATAATTCAATTTCACGCCCTGCTCTTTTTCAACTGATTTTTCGGTTGTCACAATTAAGTCTTTTAAAATTTGCAGCTCTTTTCTAGTGGCAACAAGTGGAACCATAATTTCCAAAAGCACTTCTTGATTAGTTTCTTTTTTAACAATTGAAGCTGCTTCAAAAATGGCGCGGGCTTGCATTTCGTAGATTTCGGGATAAGAAATTCCTAATCTACAACCGCGGTGGCCCAACATTGGATTTTGTTCTTGAAGTTGGTGCGTGCGATGTTTTACGTAATTAACATCAACGCCAACAGCTTTGGCAACTTCGGCAATTTCGCTGTCTTTATGCGGTAAAAATTCATGAAGTGGCGGATCGAGTAAACGAATTGTCACTGGCAAGGCGGCCATGATTTTAAAGATTTCAACAAAGTCTTTGCGTTGCATCGGCAATAATTTTGCTAAGGCTTTTTTTCTGCCTTCTAATTCTTCCGCCAAAATCATTTCGCGAACTGCAACAATTCTATCTTCGCTAAAAAACATATGTTCGGTTCTGCACAGACCAATTCCTTCTGCGCCAAAGTCGCGGGCGGTTTGGCAATCTAGGGGAGTTTCGGCGTTGGTTCTAACTTTTAAAACACGAACTTCATCAGCCCATTTCATTATAGTTTGGAAATCACTCGATAAATTTGGTTTTAAAGTTGGAACTGATCCAAGAATTACATCACCAGTTGAGCCGTTAATTGTAATAACTTCGCCTTCTTTAACTTTTACGCCACCAGCGGTGAAAAATTGTCCGCTATTGTCAACATGCAAATTTGAAGCGCCAGAAACGCAGGGAGTTCCCATACCGCGCGCAACTACAGCCGCATGCGAAGTCATGCCGCCGCGAGCGGTTAAAATGCCTTGAGAAACATGCATGCCTTTGATGTCTTCAGGGCTGGTTTCAACGCGAACTAAAATAACTTTATCGCCATTTTCAGATTTTCTTTCAGCTTCAGCAGAAGAAAAAACCACAATTCCTGAAGCCGCACCCGGAGAGGCTGGAAGACCTTTTGAAATGATTTGAACTTTTGCTTTTGGATCAAGAGTTGGATGTAAAAGTTGATCTAAACTGGCAGGATCAATTCTTTTTAAAGCTTCTTTTTTATCGATTAATTTTTCTTCAACCATATCAACTGCAATTTTTACCGCAGCTTGCGCCGTGCGTTTGCCATTGCGGGTTTGGAGCATCCAAAGTTTTTTATTTTGAACGGTAAATTCGATGTCTTGCATATCGCGATAATGCAATTCGAGTTTTTTATAAATATTTACCAATTCTGCAAAAACGTCAGGCATAGTTTCTTCCATTGAAGGAAGGCTTGAATCTAGCTGTTCTTTGCCAGAAATTGTGATTGATTGCGGAGTTCTAATGCCGGCAACAACATCTTCGCCTTGGGCGTTGATTAAATATTCGCCGTAAAGTTCTTTAGTTCCTGTTGATGGATTTCTGGTGAAGGCAACGCCAGTTGCGGAAGTGTCGCCCATATTTCCAAAAACCATCGATTGCACGTTTACCGCAGTTCCCCATTCGGCGGGAATATTGTTCAAATCGCGATAAATAATGGCGCGATCATTCATCCACGAAGCAAAAACTGCTTCGACTGAACCCCAAAGTTGCTCATTTACATCTTGTGGAAATTCGCGACCCAATTCTTCTTTTACTTTAGCTTTAAAAAGATCAACAATTTCTTCTAAATTTTCACAGCTTAAATCAGTGTCAGCGCTGGCGCCGAACTCATGTTTTTTCTCATCTAAAATTACTTCAAAATTATAGTGATCAACACCCAAAACTACATCAGAATACATTTGGATGAAGCGACGATAAGAATCAAAAGCGAAACGGCGATTGTTGCTTTTTTGTGCCAATCCCAAAACTGTTTTGTCATTTAAGCCTAAGTTTAAAACTGTGTCCATCATGCCGGGCATTGAGGCTCTAGCGCCAGAGCGAACAGAAAATAAAAGTGGATTTTCTTCATCACCAAATTTGGCGCCGATTTTTTCTTCGATTTGCTTAAGCGCTGCTTCAACTTGCTGCTTTAATTCAGCAGGAAATTTTTTGCCGTTTTTATAATAAAAATCGCAAAATTCTGTTGTGATTGTAAGCCCCGGTGGAACTGGCAAACCCATTTTTGACATTTCTGCCAAGTTTGCACCTTTGCCACCAAGAAGGTTTTTCATTGAAGCGTCGCCTTCAGATTTACCATCACCGAAAGAATAAACAAATTTTTGAGCAGTCATTTTTTAAATTAAATCAAATTGAAGTTTTGGAATTCAACGCCATTTACAATCAATGAATTGGGGCGTTTTCCAGCATTATGAGCTTGTCGCAAATCAAAATTTTCTAAGAAGTTTTTGTGATTCTGATTTTTTTGAAAAAGGATGGCAAAAAACTCGACGAAAAGTTTAATTTGCGATAAGTCAATTATTTTAATCGCGGCTTTTTGTAAAGCAAAGGTTTGGATAGTAAAATTTAAGAAATTTCCACTTTCGATAAATCAGCCACATGATTGAACAAAGCGCGGATTTCAGATAAAATTAATAAACGATTTTCGCGTAAATTTTCTTCCTTATCATTAACCACAACATGATCAAAAAAGTGGGTTAAAGGCAATTCCAAAATATCGAGTAATTTAAAAGCCATTTCAAATTCACCTTTTGAAATCAATTTTTTAAAATCAGCAGTAACTTGTTTTATGCGACGATATAAAACCAATTCATATGTGCTTTTCATGCTTAAGCGCGAAGGCTTGCCGCTATATTTTTTTTGGCTTTTCTTTTCTTCAATTGCCAAAATATTAGCCGATCTTTTGTAAAGCTCGATGATTTTTTCGTTCTTTTTTTCTCTAACAAATTGACTTAAAAACCTGATTTTTTTTGCTAAATAAATAATGTCGCAAAGTTTGTGAACTTTTAAATTGGATAAATATTCATCAATTACGGCATTAATAATGTCAGGTCGCAATTGCTCGTTTTCGCGTAAATAGGCTTTTAATCTTTCTACAAAAAAGCGGATTATTTCTTCAACTAAAATTTCTTTATTTTCAAAAAACTTTCCTTCTTTTTGACATAAAAGTGTTTTTAAAACCTTTGGTGGATAAGCGTTAAGCGACTTTTCAATTAATATACGAATTGGGAAAGCAATGTTATGTTGAAAGCCAATTCTGATAATTCCAAGCACTGCGCGCCTTAGAGCGTAGGGATCTTTCGAGCTAGTTGGTTTTTCATCAGCTAAGAAAAATCCGGTGATTGAATCAATTTTATCGGCAATTGAAAGTGCAATTCCCAGTGGCGTTTTAGGCAATTCTGAATTTGGACCTAAAGGTAAATAATGTTCATAAATTGCGGCAGAAATTTTGATATCTTCATTTTGTTTTTGAGCATAAAAGCTACCAATTTTTCCTTGTAATTCTGGAAGTTCGTTGACGGTTTTTGTGACTAAATCTGCTTTACATAAATCAGAAGCACGATCAATTAGCACTAGATCGCAATGAGGAATAAAAATAGAAAGAAATTTTGCCAAACTATTAATGCGAGCAATTTTATCTAAAACCGTTCCCAATTTTTGATGGAACACAATTTTGCTTAAATCGGGAACTCTTGAAATTAAAGGCTTTTTTAAATCTTCGCTGATAAAAAATTGAGCATCATTTAAACGGGCGCGAACCAGTTTTTCATTATCTTTAATAATTTTTTCTTTAGCAAAATCAGCGGTGTCAACGTTAGAGATAAAAATAAATTTTGATTGCAACTCACCTTTTGAATTTTTTAAGCAAAAATATCTTTGATTTAATTTTAGAGTTAAAACCAAAACTTCTTCGGGCAATTCCATAAATTTTTGGTCAATTTCGGCAACCCATGCTAATGGCCATTCACAAAGACCAGTTACTTCATCGTAAAGTGGAGATTTTTCTTCCTCATCTATTGTTTCAAAGCCAAGATAAGTTTTGATTTTTGCAATTTCTTCAATGATTTTTTTTCTGCGATCTGTTCGATCTAAAATTACAAAATTTTGGCTAAGAGTTTTTTTATAATCGCTGGCATCCTTTAATTTCAAGGGTTCACAGCTTTTTAAAAAATGACCAAAAGTTTGATCATTTGATTTTAATCCAGCAAATTCAACTTCTATAATTTCACTACCAAACAAACAAACAATGTTGCGAATTGGTCTGATCCATTTTGGCTGAATGCTAGAATTTTCAACATCCCAACGCATTAATTTTGGCCAAGCCGCAACCATTTTTTGTAAAATTTGCGGAATTGAATCTTTTAAAATTGCGTTAGTTTTGATTTCAGATTCAGGCTTGCTATAAACGTAGCAAGTGTGGCCGTTATTTTCGGTTTTTTCTAATTCCGATTCGTCGCTTAAACCAACAGATTTTAAAAAACCTTCAATTGCGCGCTTATCAGCATTAATTTTTGGTCCAACTTTTTTGGTGGCTGGAGTTTTTTGAGAAGCTTCGAGGTTTGAGATGTAAAGCGTTAAGCGGCGTGGCGTGATGAAGCTATTTAACTGCTCGAAAGTGAAAACCAAATTGTTTTTAGTCAGAATTTCAGAGGCGATTTTAGCGAAATTTTCCGCCGCCGCTTTTTGCATTCCAGCAGGAATTTCTTCGCTTAAAATTTCGAGTAAAAAATCAGTCATTATGATAATTTATTAAATGTGCAGTTGTGACGATAAGTTTAAAACCCAATCTCTTCAACTCGTAAAAATTTTGAAGATTTAACCAATCCAGAATCAAGATTTTTTAAAATTTCGGTTAGATCTTTTTCAACTTGGGAATTAATCAAAAATCCACAAATAATTTCTTCATTAGCATCAATAAAAGCTGCTTGTTCTACCAAAATTTTATTTCCAAAAATCACTTCTGCGATATTAGTTTTTTGGGCAGAATTTTTGTCGATTATCAACTTCAGAAAATATTTTCCAACACGCTGCGAAATATTGATAACATTGGCTTCGCTTAATTTAGAATTTTCAACACCGAATAAAAAAGAAGAACGTCCGCAAGCAATATCAATTAAATCTGCAACAATTGCAGATCCCGTCGTCAATCCGCCAGCACCGCGTCCAATCGAAAGATTCCAGCTGGCATTAGAAGTGTTAACTAAAACTGCATTAAATGGTCCGTCAACTTGTGCGATTTTATCGCATTTTTTTAATAAAGCTGGGTAAATTGTTTGCTGGCAGGAATCGCCCAGCTTTTTATAAATTCCTAAAAGTTTAATTTTATAGCCTAATTCATCAGCTAATTTCACATCTTCAATTGAAATTTCATCAACACCTTCAATATGTAATTTTTTAAAAGCCGGTTTTGATGAAGAAGAAATTGCCGATAAAATTGCCAATTTATGTGCAGTGTCGATGCCTTTAATATCAAGGGTTGGATCAGCTTCAGCGTAACCTAATTTTTGCGCTTGCGCTAAAGTTTCTAAATAATTGGAACCTTCATTTCCCATCTTGGTTAGAATGAAGTTACAAGTTCCGTTTAAAATCGCGTAAAATTCAGTGATTTCATTGGAAACAAAACTTTCTTTAAAATTTTTAATAACAGGATTTGCGCCCGCAGTTGAAGCTTCAAAACCAATATGACCATTATATTTTTCAACCAAAGCTGAAATTTCGCTACCAAATTCGGCAATTAAAGCTTTGTTTGCGGTTATAACTTTTTTGCCATTTTTAATTGCGGTTTCAACTAATTCTTTAGCCAGCGTGGTGCCGCCAATAACTTCAATTACAACATCAACTTCCGAATCATTGGCTAGATCAATTGCGTTGGAATAAAATTTAATTTTTGAATCGACAAAATCTTTGTTGCTGCGCGCTGAAACTGCGACAATTTCAAAAATAGTTTGGCTTTTTAATTCAAGAATTTTGGCATCTTTTTTCAATATTTCATAAACGCCCCGCCCGACTGTTCCCAAGCCGGCAAGACCGATTTTTAACTTTTTCATTTTTTAAACTTAAATCTGAGTAACCAGAATTTTGATGGGGATTGCGTTTTGCAAAGAAGATAAATTGAAAAACTTTTCTAAGTTTTAATTGACCTAAATTCAAGCTGTTTGTTATGCTATTAAAGTAAATTCATTTCATAAATTATTCCAAATAATGACAAAAAAATCACGCTATCCGCAAGCAAATCAGAATCTCGATTTTGCCAAAATGGAAGAAGAAATCTTGCGCTTTTGGCAAGCTGAAAAAATCTTTGAAAAATCAGTTGAGATCAGGAATTTCGATAATTTAGAAGAAGATAATGTATCGCCTGTGATTGAAGCCTGTGCGCTCAAAAGCCATGTTGAATGTCGTCATGAAAAGGAAGAAAAACCAGAATTTGTTTTTTATGATGGCCCACCTTTTGCCAATGGACTTCCACATTACGGACACTTATTGACTGGCTTCATCAAAGATTTAGTTGCGCGTTATCAAACCATGAAAGGCAAAAAAGTTGAACGCCGCTTCGGATGGGACACGCACGGATTGCCGGTTGAAATGGAAACTGAAAAAGAATTAACCGCGCGCGAGGGTTATCAAATTTCAGGACAAATTGCAATTCAGGAATATGGAATTGAGAAGTTTAACGATGCTTGTCGTAAGTCGGTTATGAAATATGCCGATGATTGGGAAAATTATGTGACGCGCCAAGGTCGATTTGTCGATTTTAAAAATAGCTACAAAACCATGGATATTAATTACATGGAATCAGTGATTTGGGCTTTTAAACAGCTTCATGAGAAAGGTTTGCTTTACGAAGATTTTCGCGTGGTTCCTTATTCTTGGGCTTGTCAAACGCCTTTGTCGAACTTTGAAACTAGGATGGATAATTCTTACCGCCAGAAAGCGAGCAAGGCGGTGACTGTTTCATTCACTTTAACCGATGAAAGCAAAGACGCTGTCATGCTGAGCCTGTCGAAGCATGATTTGATTGACGGGCTTGAATCACCCTTCGACGAGCTCAGGGTGACATCGATTAAGTTGGTTGCCTGGACAACAACGCCGTGGACATTGCCGTCGAATCTTGCTTTGGCAGTTGGAGAAGAAATTGATTATGCGGCGCTGAAAAAAGGTACTGAAATATTAATTTTAGCTGAAAATTTAGTTGAAAAATTTGCTAAAGATTTTGGCGAATTTGAAAAGGTTATAAGCCTTAAAGGCTCTGATTTGTTTGGTCTAAAATACAAACCACTTTTCCCATATTTATCGGATCACGAAAAAATCCAAAATAATCAAAAAGCTTTCACAGTTTTACACGGCGATTTTGTTACAACCGACGAAGGAACGGGCATTGTTCATCTAGCTCCCGGATTTGGTGAAGACGACCAACTTCTTTGTAAAGCCAATGGCATTCCAACTCTTTGCCCAGTTGATGAAGGTGGAAAATTTACGTCAGAAATGTTTGACTTGCCTGAGCTTTCAATCAAAGGCAAACAAGTTTTTGAAACCAACGATGACATCATAAAATATCTAAAAGCCACAAACGCTTGGATAAAAACCGAACAATATCTCCACAATTACCCACATTGCTGGCGTACCGACACGCCGTTGATTTATCGCGCCGTTTCTTCGTGGTATGTAAAAGTTACCGATTTTAAAGATCGAATGGTCGAGCTAAACCAAGACGTCAACTGGATTCCAAACCACATCAAAGACGGACAATTTGGAAAATGGCTGGAAGGTGCTCGCGATTGGTCGATCACGCGCAACCGCTTCTGGGGATGTCCGGTGCCGGTTTGGAAAAGTGAATCGGGCAAAATAAAAGTTTTTGGATCAGTTGCCGAACTTGAAAAAGTTGCCGGCAGAAAAGTTGATAATTTGCATCGCCCTTTTATTGATGAAATTGTTTTTAAAGAAAATGGCGAAACTTACAAACGTGTTACCGATGTGCTTGATTGCTGGTTTGAATCGGGTTCAATGCCTTACGCGCAAATGCATTATCCGTTCGAAAATAAAGAGCATTTTGAACAAAATTTCCCGGCCGATTTTATCACCGAATATGTGGCGCAAACTCGCGGTTGGTTTTATACTTTGTTTGTTTTATCAACCGCCCTTTTTGACAAAGCGCCGTTTAAAAACGTGATTTGCCACGGAACTATTTTGGATGAAAAATCGCAAAAACTTTCAAAACGCCTGAAAAATTACGCCGATCCGTTAGAAATTTTTTCAAATTTAGGATCAGACGCGATGCGTTTTTATATGATTTCGCAGCCCGTAATGCGCGGTCAAGAACTTCGTATTGATAAGGATGGAAAAGCAATTCGCGACACTTTACGTCTTTCGATCAAACCTTTGATCAACGCTTTTAACTTTTTCTGTCTCTACGCCAATGTTGACGCAGTTGTTGCGCAAAGAATTGAGTTTAAAAAAGACCTAAAAAATATTCTGGATCGTTATATTTTAGCTAAGTTAAAAGCGACAGTTACTAAAATTGATGAAGCGATGCAATGCTATGACACCGTTGTTGCCTGCGAAGAATTTAATCAATTTTTTGAAAGCCTAAATAATTGGTATATCAGAAGAAATCGCCAACGCTTTTGGAAAGGTGAAATGGATCAAGATAAGCAAGATGCTTACGATTCGCTTTACACAGTTTTAGTTACAATGTGTGAAGCGGCAGCACCATTGTTGCCTTTTACGACTGAATATGTTTGGAAAGGTCTGGTTGGAGAAAAGTAACAAGTTCTTATTGAATTCCAGCTTCAATAATTTGCAGCGCTGCTTTTACTGCTGATTTTCTAATCTCATCGCGATTGCCCGAGAAGTTAAATTTTCTGACCTGATTCTTTTTAGCAAAACAAAATCCGATATAAACCAAACCAACTGGTTTATTTTCTGAGCCGCCATCTGGTCCGGCAATTCCCGTAATTGAAATTGCGACATTTAATTCAGAATTTCCACAAGCGCCTTTAGCCATTTCAGTGGCGGTTTCAGCACTGACAGCGCCGAAATTTTCGATGGTTTCTTTTTTGACTCCAAGCAATTCTATTTTTGCTTCGTTGGAATATGTAACGTAACCGCGCTCAATTACTTTAGAAGAACCTGAGATTTCGGTGAATAAAGCGGATAGAAGACCGCCGGTGCATGATTCAGCGCAAACAAGCATGAGGTTTTTTTCTTGCATTTGGGTGATTATTTTAGCGGCTTGGTTAGTGAAGTTTGATGGAAGGAACATATTTTTATATGATGAGACTGTCGCATAATTCAAATTTCAAATTTTTTTTAACAAATTAAATCCAATTACCAAGAATATAAAATTTTATTCCTAAAATCTTTAGTAATTTTCTAGAATTTTTATATTTTATTTGCCTTT
>Ga0214919_10005151_pt1 | contig 18695 bp, 16 predicted proteins | sample LL1503_MetaG_FD_177994 | JGI IMG/M metagenome (GOLD analysis project Ga0214919, IMG submission 177994) | Freshwater microbial communities from Lake Lanier, Atlanta, Georgia, United States - LL-1503 | ecosystem: Environmental > Aquatic > Freshwater > Lake | place: USA: Georgia | collected...
CAGAAGGGTAACCATTGTCAGGACAGGTTTAGCTAAATCAGAATTGGCTAGACCCGCATTCTGCAAAGCAAAAATTTCACTAGTCTGCCTCAGTCTCATAAAAACAGAGATTGTAGCGATAAAAGCGCCAATAGGTATTGCATTATATAGAATTTCTGGAAAAGCGAGTAGAGAAAAAGTAAAGAAGCTGGAGAGGCCAATACCATTGTTGATGATTATTTGTAATAAGTCGTTTGACCTTGTTAACCATACTACGGCGAGTATCGAGCAAATGCAGTATAGAAAGCTAGATAATAATTTTCTAGCAATATAGCGGCTGTAAATTTTCATCACTATTAACTTAATAAAAACTGATAGAAGAGTAACTCAAATATGAAGAATTTTCAATTCATAGTTAATGAAAAATCCGCTAAGTATTAACATACATTAAAATATTTAAATTTATGTATTGACAATTAATATATTAATATGATAGATTAGAACTATGAGACAGGTATAACTACCAAAATATCTCAAAGGAACACCTATAAATCCTCACTCTGAAGGGTTCGGGGTTTGGTGGTGGCGCCCTCTAGTAGGGCGCTAATATTCTCAGTAAATATTAAATCTAAAATCAAGCTATAGTGAAATTATAAAGAATTCACTATTTATGCAGCTATGAGATAGATTTCTCAGTGTTACCAAGTTGAGAATTTATCCAAAACTTGCGATTTACGAAACAAAGTTGAGCGACCATTTTCTTCTGCCATTTTCTACAATTTCATTCTCAAAAACAAATGATAAAGCCAATCTTTAATAAAATCATGCATGATGAATTTTTCTGGTTCGCGAGCTTTGCCTTCCGATCTTTAAATCCAGGCTTGACTCTTAATCGGGCATGGCATTTGCGCTATATAGCTGATATTTTAACTCAGCTTGAATCAGGTCAGCAAAGATCAGTAATAATCAACATCCCACCTAGAAATCTTAAATCAACTTTAATTAGTGTAATTTGGCCGGCATGGCTTTTGGGTCGTGACCCATCCAAGCGAATTATAGTAGCTAGCTATTCGCAGAAACTAAGTAATAAATTATCGATTGATAGCAGGTTTATTACTATTCAGCCATGGTTCAAAGAAGTGTTTCCTGATTTTGCGATTGCTCAGGATCAAAATGAAAAGCATAAATTTATGACCAATAAACATGGCTTTCGTATGGCTGTTTCTACAGGAGGAATGCTGACTGGTGAAGGTGGCGATGTTTTAATATTAGATGATCCTCACAATCCTAAAGAAATATTTTCAGACAAACTTAGAAATAAAACGATCAATTGGTTCGAGCAGGTTTTTTTATCTAGGCTAAATAATCAAAAAAAAGGCAAAATATTGCTGGTGATGCAAAGGCTTCATTTTCGAGATTTAGCTGGGCATTTAATTGAAAAAGGTGGTTATGAGCTAATTAATTTTCCTATTATTTTTAATCAAGAAGAAAAATTTATGTTTAATGGACTGAGCAAAACTATTGCCAAAGGGGACTTGCTTGATGCTCACCGTTTTGATCATAGTACGATAGAGCGCTTAAAGGAACATCTTGGAGAGGTTGCATTCTCAGCGCAATATTTAGGGATGCCGGTAGCGATGTCGGGCAATTTCATCAAAAAAGAACAAATTAAGGTCAGTAATAATATTCCCACTCATCCAGAACAAATCATTCAAAGTTGGGATAGTGCTTCATGCAATACAATAACCAGCGATTATTCGGTTTGTAGCACTTGGTATATTATTGATGATATTTTTTATTTAATAGATATATTTCGAGAAAAAACTAGTTTTTTGCAATTAAAGCAGGCCGCCAAAAATTGTTATCAAAAGCATAGGCCTGATTTAGTGCTCATCGAGGGCAAATCATCTGGCTTAGCATTATTTGATGAGCTTCAGGGTGAGGGACTGCCGGTCAATAAAATTAACCCAAAAGAAGATAAGGTTTCAAGATTAATGCAGGTTGTTAGTTATTTTGAAAATCATAAGGTTGTTCTATGTCACGGTGATTATAATTTCATTGAGCTGCAAAATGAGTTGCTGCAGTTTCCTCAAGGGGCTCATGATGATCAAGTGGATTCAATTAGCCAATTTCTATTATGGTATAAGAATCGTGCTTATGGAAGTGTTAGATATACTTAAATTTTTTAAACAAGCTCTCAGGTGCTAGCTGCAATATTGAATTTTGCGCTTAAATTTGGTGATTTTGATTGTGCAAAAAAGATCTTTAACGAAAGAAAAGATTGCAAATAAAGAAAATCAGCTAGCAGCTCTCACAAATCTGTTTTGCCGAAGAGTTTAATTTAGCTTTTAGTGCAACCAAGCTTTTTGATCTCTTCTTTAGCAGAGGAGACCAAAGAAGAGGGAGCTTTTTTAAATCTCTCCAAAAAATTATTGAAGCTTTGGCAGGCTTCTTGCTTTCTATCTAGCTTGGCAAAGCTGCTAGCCAGTTTATAGGTGCAGAGGTCAGCCTTTGTACCTTCAGGAAAATATTTAATGCTATATAGATAATTTAGCGCCGCCTTATTATAAATTTTGCGATTATAAAAAGTTTCACCAAGCCAGTAATAAGCAACGCCAGTTTGTTCGTTTTTGGGATATTTTGCTATGAAGGCAGTAAATTCTTGCGCTGCATCTTCATAATCGGAATTTTTAAGCAAAGTAAAGGCATGCTCAAATTCACTCGTAGCATCTCCAGCTTTGGCGGGAGGAAGAGGTTGCTTGGGCTGCTTATCTAGGTTTGTAGATTCTTGTGCATATTGTGAGATAATATCATCATATTCCTCAGCACTCGGTTGAGCCGTTTCCATTATATGATTGCCTGAGTTCTTACTATTAATTTCATTTTGGAGGTTGGCAAGAGAGCTAGTGTAATTATTAATCTGTTTGCCCAGCTCTTCGAGTTTGTTATTCATTGATTTTATAGCATCTTCTAGGCTATCAACTCTACTATATAGATTTTGATTACTGTTTGATTGAGCAAAAAGCTTTCTCTCTAGGCTTTCAACTCTTACCTGAAGTGTTTCAATGCTTTCACTCTCTGCTGCTAAGCAATTATTTATCAAAAATAGTGATAAAATAAAAATTAATATAATTCTGAAATTCATTGTTACCTTTCTGTATTTTCTTTGTGGTTAATTCTAAATTTAGGAAATTTGATAATCACGCTGAGCCCGTCTCTTTCAGAGATTTGCTCAACCCGGCAACCATGAAGCTCGGATAGGTTTTTTGCGATTTCTTCACTGTAAATAATGGCGTTATCTTGATTAGAATATTCACTAGAGATGAATGGGTTATGGATCATATTGCTATTTGGCTCATCGCTAGAAAATCGATGGTCCTTGATGGTTACCACAATTGCTTCATCATAGAAACAATTGATCAAAATAATAGTATTTTGAGGAGATTTTAAGATAGCACTCGTAATAAAATTAGTTAGGATTTGTTTTATTCTAAGTTCATCTGCCAAAATATGAGGGATGTTATTGCCATGTTTGAAATTAATGTCGATGAATTTCTCACTAGCCATCATTTTCACCATATCTATAGTGTACATTATTGCTGTGACCAGGTTGAATTTCGATTCATTGAGCATGATTTTCTCATTATCTGATCTGGTATATTCAAGCAAATCAAGCACTAAAGTTTGAATATAGCGCGCAGTATTAGCAACTTCTTTCCATCCCTTGATCAGCGGGTTTTTAGGATTTTTTTCTGCAATATTATTAACTAAATATTCAGCATGATTCAGTACGCGATGAGCTGGAACTTTAAGCCCATATGCAAGATTAGTTAGGATGGCTTCCTTAGCTTTCTTAGTTTTTTCAACTTCCTCAAGAGCTGCCTTCACTGAATTTTGTGAATCAATTAGGCTTTTTTGAGTTTCCCGCAATTCTTTAGTATAGGTCATTACTTTTTCAAGCTGAGTTGCTAGATTACTCATTTCTGCTGTGGAAGTTTCAGGAATATCAACCTCTTCTTCACCTCTGGATATTTTATCGGCAGCTTCTGATAATCTAACAATAGGATTAATTACTTTTTGCCTGAAAAAATATAAGAGAGTTAGAAACAAAAATATAAGAGAAAAGGTTTGCAAAATCTGCGGCATGAAATCTTTAAGGAAGGCACCTTTAAGATCAACTTTCCGATCACCAACTATCATAAAATAAGGTGAGTTTTGTATTTTCATGAAATAGGTGTAAAAGCCTCCTCTATATTTTATCGGCCGAGAAAGCTCACCTGAATTTAATTCATTGATTTTTTCATTTTTAAGCTTGTCGATTAGTGAATCGTTTTTGATTGTTTGGTTGTAATTAGACTGAGTAATTATCCGGAAATCACTATCAATAAATATAAATAAAATACTACTTGGGTTTAGAATGTGACTGATTTTCTGGTTAAGTTTTCCAACATTAAAACCTACAGAGATAGTGCCGATAAAGCTAGAATTTCTCATCACGCCATAACCGGTTTTAATATTTTCCTCGCTAAGAACAATATTATATTCAGGGTTTGAGAAGTGAATTTCACCTGGCCGTTCGCGAGATAATTTAAGCCAATGAGATTCAACAGGAATTTTATGAGGATCAGGTATTATCCCATGAATACTATCAGCTATTACATATCCCTCAGGATTGATAAAGCTAAATAGTGCCCAGGTGAAAATATCTTCTTTAAGACGTGGGAATCTCGTTGATTTTTTCATGTAATAGGCAATCTTATCCAGCTGCCCATCAGACTGAACAATTTTATCTGCAGTATATTCCGCTGATTTTTCAAGATATTTGAATGATTCTGCTAATTCGTCGCATACTCTATTTAATTCACTGGCATATCTTGCTTCTCGCTCTTCTTTAATATTTTGAAAAGTAAAAAAAGCCAGAGTTGCAGAAAGAATAATGACAGTAAATACTACTAGTACAGAATAATACAAATAATCATGGATTAGACTTCCTTTTCTGATAATTGAAATCATTAGCAAAATTTCCTACCTAACCGCATTCGAAGATTATAACACTAAATTTACCGAGTAAAAGGATTAAAATTTTTTTTAGGCAGCGACTTTTTTATAATTTAAATTGAGCTTGATATAAAATTGATATTTATGTTTTTTGTTAAAATCTTTGTATCAATTAATCATGGTAGAGAATTTCTCGTGGGATTTGAAAATAATTTTCTTGATAAAATGTCTAATCCTAAAATTATACTTGGGGTGATAACACTACAAAGAGCAATGATAAGTAATTTGCAGTACTATAAACAAAGCACACGCACTCAGGCATTAGCCGTGACTATTGGTTGAGTTTTTTTGTTGCAATTGAGCAGATCTAGTATAACTTGCTTGAGGTTTTTGCGAGGTTTTTGATATTAATTTCTTCAATATAAAAATATACGATTAGCTCGTGGAATCAAAAATTTGTGTGTAATTATATTTTAGGTGGGTATATGGGTAATGTTGATCCTCAAGTTGTTGTGCTTAGTGGCAGCAGAAGTGAAATGGGCTTTAAGTACGGAAATCTAATGCAAGATAGGCTGCGGTCTGCATATGATATTTTATTTAATTATTACGTTCTTAAAATGAACATACCAGAAGAAGTTGTTGCTTCAAAAGCAGAAGTATTTTTCCAGAAATATCCTCTTTCATATCAAAAATTTATAGAATCAATGGCTGAGGGTGCTGGTATAACTCTTACTCAGGCCAAAATTCTCAATGGGATGGAGACGCTCAATTCACTGGTGAAAGTTAAAAAGACAGAAGCAGGAAGTGCCACAGCTGAAACTATAAAAAGTAGCGAAGTATCTGGCTGTGCATTTCTTGCAATACCTGCTGATAAAACTGATACTGGTGGAAATCTAATTGGTAGAAATTATGATTTTTTTCCTCCTTTCGATCAAATGGCCAAATTTCTCACAATCACAGTTTTGCATGAGATGGACCATGTTCCAACAGCATTTATTAGCTTTGTTGGTCAAATATATTGTCCAACTTGTATCAACTCAGCTGGTTTGTTTGTTGAGTTTAATAATGGCATGCCTTCAGGTGGATTTAAAACGGATAACTCAGTTGAAAGCTTGTTAATTAACTTGCTTGAAACAGCTCAAGAATCTCTAACATTTAATCAATTTGATACGTTAACTAGCGCACTAAGAGCAGATTATTCGCTGGTGGTTAATGCGGCAAACCGCACTCATACCAAAGCTTTCGAATTTTCAGCTGGTACCGGAACCCTTAAGGAAAAAAATTATACAGAGACAGCTATCGTTGCTTCAACTAATAGCTTTTCTCATCCTGATTGGACGTCGCAACCTACTGATGAGCAATGTTGGAGCGGACATAGCAGGCGTGAGGGTTTAATTGCCCATGCTAACTTGCGCTCAGCCCATTCTGTTAGTGATCTGAAAAACATTATGAATATAGATCTTACCCAAGGTGGAGGTTCATGGGAATATACTTTGTATCAGCTAATTTATGATACTGCAAATAATATGCTTTATGTCAGACCAAAAGTAGTATCAGATGATTGGTGCTCTATTAATCTGAATCAATTATTTGACCCAGAATTTAATGTTCAATCAGTAGGAGTGATTGTAGAAGGAGCATGTTCTGTTAATATGTAGTTATTACTAATCAATTGGGCTAATTATGAAGCTAAAAAAGAAAATAATCGTGGGGATAACTGGGAGTGTTGCGGCTTCGAAATCTGCCCACTTGATAAGCAAGTTGAAGAAGGACGGAGCAGATTTAAGAGTAATCTTAACTAAATCTGCTCTGCAGTTCGTAGATTATAATGAGCTGAAAAAATTAGTTGGTGATTGCTCTATTTATCAAGCACAGGATCTATTTGGCGACGATGAAATGCTGCATATTGAGCTTGCAAAATTTGCCGAATTAATTTTGATTGCCCCTGCTAGCGCGAACTTTATTGCCAAATTATCAGGTGGGTTTGCTGATGATTTAATCTCAGCAGTTTGCTTGGCTTCAAATTCCCAAGTGGCGGTTGTTCCGGCAATGAATCAGCAAATGTGGGCAAATAGATTCACTCAAGATAATATTGCGAGCTTAATCAGAAATGATATTGAGGTTTTAGGACCTGCTTATGGACAGCAAGCTTGTGGGGATATTGGCTTTGGACGAATGATTGAGCCTGAAGAAATAGTGAATATGGTATATGATCTATCTATAAGTAGTCTAATTTTTGCTGGTAAAAAAATATTAATTTCAGCAGGACCAACAATTGAGCAAATTGATGCTGTTCGATATATTTCCAATTTTAGCTCAGGTAAAATGGGCTGGGAGCTAGCAAAAGCCGCCAAAAAAATGGGTGCAGCAGTGACTATAGTCAGTGGTCCAGTTCATCTTGCGCTCCTCTCAGGAGTTAAAATTGAGTTTGTTCAGTCAGCCGAGCAAATGCTTGAAGGGATTATGAAGCATGCTGCTGAAAGTGATATTTTTATATCTGCGGCGGCGGTCGCTGATTATAAGGCGGCAACTATTTTGAGGTCTAAGCTCAAAAAAAAGGATGAGAAATTGAATATTGAGTTGGTGCCAAATAAAGATATTCTCAAGGAAATAGCAAAGATTGAGAATCCTCCTTTTACGGTGGGTTTTGCAGCTGAAACTGATGATTTAATAGCGAATGCAAAGAAAAAGCTGGTAGAAAAAAAACTCGACATGATTATTATCAATGATGTCTCGGATGGCGCAGTTTTCGGTAGCGATTATAATCGAGTTTATATTTTATCCAAAGAAAGTAATGAGCCAGTATTTATTGATCAGGCGCTAAAAAGTGAAGTTGCTAGAGCTATTTTGGAACAGGTAGCAGAAAATTATACTAAATGAAAATAATAGTACTTTACTCGTGCATCTAGTCACTTATAATCGTTTGGGAGAGCGGTTTAATTCGTTTCGATAAGGTGGTTTGCCTTAGCGGTGAGTTTAAAAAAATAAAAGGAAGTATTAGTATGTCTAATTTATTAAAAAAAATTCTTATAGCTTCTACAATTCTAGTTTCTGCAGATGCTGCACTTGCTAGATTTGATTCTGGGCTGTTTATGAGGCTTGATCTAGGTTATGGAGTGAATGAAAAATTTAAGCCAACTGATGCAAGTGGACTTGGGCCATATAATGGATTTAACTTAAAAAATTCCAACAAAGGAGTAATATGGGGTGGTTCTCTGGGCTTTCACTACTCAAGTGAAATTGCTTTTGATTTAACCTACACTACATTCCCAACAACCAAAACAACTTTAGTGGGCAATTCAAATACTTATAAGCTTACAGCTCATGGTTTTTTGATGAATGTGACTTACTACATGGATGCGAACTGGAAATTCAGACCATTTATTTATGCAGGTATGGGGTTTGCTAAATCTAGATATGAATATACAGAAGGGAATTTGCCTTCACAGCAGTCACCATATCCTCGCGCTAGCACTTCTGATACTAGGACTGGTTTAGCTTATAATCTTGGTGTAGGTTTTGCAGTGCCGATTTCTAATAATGTTTCAGTTGAGGCTAGATACAGATATCACTATTTGAGTGGTAAAGCCGGGGGTGTTAAGAAGGGCCAAAGAGATTTCGGTCATTCTGGTATAGTTTCAGCTAAAATAAATTTCCAATAAAAGAAAAGAAGGTGCTTTTGCTTGATAAAATAGGAAAAGCACCTTATTCTCGGCTTGTTTTGCTCTGAATCTAAAGGCTTGGCATGTCATATAAAAAACTCCTTTCAAGCGTCACTTCTTTTGCGGGCATTTCTGACAAGTTTGCTGCTCATTTAGCTAGATTAAATATTACCAGGGCCATTGATTTCCTGCTGCATCTTCCTCATCGAGTCAGGGAGGTTAAGATCAATCCTTCTTGTGGCAATATTATTGATGGAGATAGTTTGCTACTTAAGGTACAGCTTCTTGAAATTCCTGAAAAACCTTTATATAGATCCCGAGCAAAATTTAAAATTCTTTGCCAGTATAATCAAATTATTATTGAGCTAGTTTTTTTTAATTTTTATCCAGGTTTCGCAGTTACAAAACTAAATTCCATTAGCGAGTTTTATGTATATGGCAATGTACAAAGAAAATTTGGTGTAACTTCAATTTCTCATCCAAAATTTATTTTCTCGGCTCATCCAGGGGTTGAGAGATTAATACCAGTATATCATCTAACTTATGGAATAGTTAATGAGCAAATGCATAAATGGGCATGCAGTGCTCTTGATTTGCTAAAAAATTGCGATGATGTTTTAGATGCAAATTTAAAAGAATTTGTGCGCGGAGTTTCTTTTTATGAGGCTATACACAATATCCATCGACCACAAAATCATTTATCAATTTTGCCAAATTCAAAATTTGTTGAGCGTCTAGCTTTTGATGAGTTGCTTGCCCATCAATTGGCGATCAATATACTTAGAAATAATGCGCTAAAAAATCAAGGAATAGCTTTTACCAATGATGGAAAATTGGTTCATCAAATTATAGAGACTATGCCATTTCAGCTAACTGCCAATCAAAATAAAGTTATTGCAGAAATTAAGTCTGATCAAGAGTCAGCTAAACAAATGATGCGCTTAGTTCAGGGGGATGTTGGTAGTGGTAAAACAGCAGTGGCAATGGCAGCTGCGGCACATGCTATTGCATCAGGTGATTATCAGGTTGCAATCATGGCTCCTCTTGATATTTTAGCCAGTCAACATTATGAGTTTTTTAGAAATATTTTAGAGCCACTTGGGATTAAGGTTGCTTTATTTACTGGAAAAATTAAAGGAAAAGAGCGCATAAAAGTACTAAGTGAAATTGCCTCAGGTGAGTCGCGAATAATTATTGGTACTCATGCTTTATTTCAAGAAAAAGCTGAGTTTAATAAACTTGGTTTAATTATTATTGATGAGCAACATAGGTTTGGAGTTAATCAGCGTATGAGTTTGCTCGCTAAGGGTTATAATAGCGATATGCTAATGCTTACGGCTACCCCAATTCCCCGAACTTTAACTCAAATTATTTATGCTGATCTAGATTTGAGTATTATTACTCAAAAACCTCCAGGAAGAATTCCGATTAAAACCTCGGTAACATCAGCCAGTCATTTAGAGCAAGTTATTGAGTCGCTGGGGCGCGTAATTAATAGGGGCGAGAAGATTTATTGGATTTGTCCGCTGATTGAAGAAGGGGAAGGTGAAACTGATGAATTCCGCGCGACCAGTATTGAAGAAAGACACAAAGTACTTGCTAAGAAGTTTCCAGGTGTTACAGGCTATTTGCATGGAAAATTATCGACCAATGAAAAAAATGCCATTCTAGAAAATTTTAATCAAGGTGAATTGAAGCTATTAGTGGCAACTACCGTGATTGAGGTGGGGATTGATATTAAAGATGCCACCGTCATTATCATTGAAAATGCTGAGGGCTACGGCCTCTCTCAGCTTCATCAGCTGAGGGGTAGGGTTGGCCGTTCTCATCTTGAATCATTCTGTATTTTGCTCTATTCAAGGAGATGCTCAAAAGATGCGGTTACCAGGCTTGCAGTGCTTCGAGAAACTGATGATGGGTTTAAAATTGCTGATGAAGACCTAAAGCTACGTGGAGGAGGCGACCTGGCTGGCACGAAGCAAAGCGGACTGCCTGAATTTAAAATTTGTAATTTATACTTCCATTCTCATCTTGCGGCTGCTGCAAATGAGCAAGCCAAGAAAATACTTGCTCAAGTTGATTATAAATATGAATTGCTCGATGAGCGTTACAAAACTTTAATCCAGATTTATAATCATGAAGATGGTGAATTCAATGATAACCTACCCAAGAAGGTGTAAAATCATTAAGATGACTACCTTTTCTACCCTTCTGCAGAAAAGGCGTCACAGACAAGACCACCCATAAAGCTTCCCACTAAACTACCACAAGATTCAACAAAAATTTCTTGCCAATGACTCAAATTTAATGGGCTTCTCTCTATGTAATGATGGGTTGCTTGTCCTATTACTATTGCTCCAACTGAAGAAACAATGAGATTTTTATAATCAAGTCCTTCTTCTTTATGGTATTGCAATGATTCTATCACAAGTGAATTAACCAAGGGCTCAACCATAAATTCATGTACCCCTATACCAGCGGCGGCACAAATTCTTCGATTTCCTATTGTCGCCCTGCAGAGAGTTTCTGTAGCAACTTGGGCGGCCATTCCAATAAAATGCCCTAACATAATTTCTCTTCTAATTTATATTTTTCCAAAAGCATTATACTCATTTTTAACCAATGCTAAATAGGTTTTTAAATGTTCTTTTTAAGTATTATCTGTTGATAGCAATAAACTGGTCAGAAAGCTTAGTAAGAAAATTGCTCTTTAATGATACGATCTTCCAGGCTATGGCTGGGGTCAAACAGCAAAGTAATTTTCTTACCAGTATCTTCTCTCACGGTTATTTCTTTGGCATCAGCTATTTCATGAAAATCAGCGACTGCATTGACTGGTCTTTTAGTGCAATTTTTTATCTCAAAAGTAACCACAGATTTATGAGGTAATAGCGCTCCTCTCCATCTTCTTGGCCTGAATGGGCTAATTGGGGTTAGGGCTAGTATTTTTGAATCAAGCGGGAAAATAGTGCCGCCAACTGAGAAATTATAAGCGCTACTACCAGCAGCAGTAGCAACCATTACCCCATCACCCACTAATTCTTTCATTCTCTCTTTGCCATCGATTAATACCCTAATGCTTGCTGATTGATTGCTTTGTCTTAAGATCGAAACCTCATTAATAGCTGTTTTAACCTTATGGTGACCAGCTTTAGTTAGCACTTCCATTGATAAAGGAAATATATCAGTTTTAACGGAGCTTTGTATTTTTTGAAGCAAATCATCAATAGAAGGGTCAAATGAATTTAAAAGAAAACCGACAGTACCTCTATTTATCCCATAAAAGGGAATATGAAAATTGATGAATCTATGTAGTGAGTGGAGCATAAAGCCATCCCCACCAATCACTACAATAATATCAAAAGTTTCAATATTTTGGTTGTTATCAACATCTATAACCTGATATTTTTCAATTAGATGTTTTAGTAACTTTTTTGAACTTTCTGTTTTATCAGCAACGCAAGCTATTTTTTTATATTGCACTTAAATACCAATTTGATGTGAGGCTATCAGAAAGATTATAGTAGCTTGATGCAGGAAGTAAAAGAATTTGTTGAAATATGCTAAGTGATTGCTACTTTACGTTGCTGAGTGGCGAATATATTGGGTTTATGAGTATATTTTTTTTAAAAATTAATAAGTTGATTAGAGTTATTCACATTACGGAAAGCTGGAAAAATACTTCAAGATATTAATGAAATTTACATCTTGTTTTCATTGTGGTAAAGAACATTGTTAAGTCAGTACCTTAAGAAGACCTGGCTTAAAAGACTTAAAAAATAAATTAATATTTGCAATTTTAAGGTTAACTGGACATAATTTTATAAACCAATTTATCCACAATTTATGATAGTTAAGTTAATGAATGGTATTTCTAAGTTGCAAGGCGTAAATTTTCTTGAAGATTTTATCAATATAAACCAGCTGGAATTTTCCGGTATCTACCGCATGATCAGCTCAAGAGAAGAAATCTTATATATTGGTAAAGCTAAAAACCTTAAAAATCGTCTCTCTTCTTATTGTCATATAGACAAACTGCATGCTCGAACTAAACAAATGGTGTCTCAGATAGCTCATATTGAGGTGCTCAAAACTAGTAATGAGCAAGAAGCACTGATTTTAGAAGCCAGCTTGATTAAATCTTTAAAACCAAAATATAATATTTTACTTAAAGATGATAAGTCTCACCCTTATATAGTAATTCCTAAGGATCATGATTTTCCGATGCTGAAGAAATTCAGAGGGCAAAAAGATGTCAGTAAAGCTATATTTTATGGGCCATTTGCTTCTTCTTGGGATGTTGATAAGTTGCTCGACATATTACACTCGGCTTTTAAGCTCAGGAATTGTTCAGATAGCTATTTTGCAAGCCGCACGCGCCCTTGTTTGCAATATCAAATAAAAAAATGCACGGCTCCTTGTGTAGGTAAAATATTAAAAGATGACTATCAGCAGCAACTGAGAAACTTAGATCAATTTATGAGTGGCAAGAGTAATGAAATTCAAAAATTTCTAGTTGAGAAGATGGAAAACCATAGTCTAAAGCTTGAATATGAAAAGGCAGCGCAGGTGAGAGATGAAATTAATGTGATTAATAAGATCCAATCCAAGAATGCTACTTTTCAGAATCTTGCATCAGTAGACGTGGCTGTTTATGTGCAAAATAATGATATTATCTCTATCTATATCTTCTTTTATCGCAATGGATTTAGCTTTGGACATAAAGAGTTTTTTCCTGAACATGATGAAAATATCGATATAGGTGAGGCCTTTGCTCAATTCTTGTTGATCTATTATAAAGATCGTGACAATTTACCTAAGCAAATTTTAGTCAATAAAGAGCCTGCAAATGTAAAGCTACTCGAGCAAATTATTGGTAGTAAGTTTTCAATCCCCCAAAAAGGTTCCGAGAAAGAGGTTTTAGATTTTGCGCTAGAAAATGCCAATCGAGCTTTAGTTCAGAAGCTGAAAAATAGTAGCAATCATCAAAAAATGATTCAGGAAATAGGTGATTTATTTGCGATAAAGCAGCTCAAGCTAATTGAGGTTTATGATAATAGTCACATATCAGGCAGCCACGCGATTGGAGCAATGGTGGCGGCTAGTCCGCAGGGTCTATGCAAAGATAAATATCGCAAATATAATATTAAAGATTCATCTAGCGGTGATGATCTAGCAATGATGCGAGAGGTGCTGAGGAGGAGAATCAAGCATTTGCTTGATGATGAGGAGCAATGGCCTGACTTAATGATAATTGATGGTGGACAAAATCAGCTAAATGTTGCAATTAAAGTGATTGAGGAAATGGGAGTGAAGGAAAGGCTGAGAGTTATTTCTATTGCTAAAGGAGAATTTCGCAATAAAGGCAAAGAGACAATTTTTACCGATTTCGGTGAGGTGATTAAGCTTGAAAATTCGGATGAGCGCATGAAGTACTTGCAAATTCTCAGAGATGAGGTCCATAGCTTTGCTATTCGTACTTATCGTGCAAAACATATAAAATCTATGACGAGAAGCGAGTTGATTAATATTCCAGGAGTGGGAGCTAAAAAGTCTAAGAATTTATTCAGCTATTTTGGCTCGGTTAAAAATATTAAAAATGCAAGCTTGGAAGATCTCGCAAAAGTGGAGTTGATAGACTACAAAACCGCAGAGAAAATTTATCACTATTTTAATAGCTAAAAGCTAATTATGGATTAGAACCTATTTCTAACTGCATTCGAGTGGTATATCATCAAAAGCTGAACTTTTTCCGATAAGTATCTCCATATCTTTATTTTCTGGATCCATGAGATACTCTTCGAACATCTCTGCTGCTTTCATTAAGTTATGGTCATTCTTGTCAAGCTCGTGAGTAGTTAGTGCGAGCTCTATAAAAGCTGCTTGATGTTTCTGTTTTGTAGCTTCTCTTAGCCAGCAGAAAGCTTGTTCTAGGTTTTTCTCAACCCCATCTCCTGTTTTATACATCTTGCCGGTTTGGTACTGAGCATCTGCATAACCCATTACTGCTGCGTTTCTAAATGAATAAAAGGCACGCTGGTTATCTTCTTCCACACCCTGACCTTTATGAAGCATCTCTCCCAAGAAGTAATAACCTTTTGCTGAACCGGCTTTACCTCCTTTTAGAAAAGATTCTGCTGCCAGGGCTTCCATATCCTTGCGTGTTATTCCATCGATATCTATCTCATTTAATAACATGAGTCCCTTCAAAGTTAGAGCATGATTATATCCTTGATCTGCACTTTTTTTTATTAAGCGGAAGGCTTTTGCAAGATCTTTTTCAAGTACATTTTCTACTCCGCTGCGGTATAAAACACCCAGATCATGCTGAGCAACCATGACGCCCAAATCTGAAAATTTTGTCACAATTTCTACAGCATTTCTGATGGATTCAGTGTCTTCACTAGTCTTTAAAACAGCAATTGCCTTGTAATACTCCCTCACTTCCTCTTCAGTTAACTTTATTACTACTTTTCTGTATTTCATCTTTAGACTCTCTTAAATTTTTTAATTTAAAGCACCATATATTGTTATATAGAACTGTCAATGAAAGAGTGATTTCTTAAAAACTACTAGCAAATATTCTTAAAAGAAATATAAACTTATTATATCTTTGCTTAATCCGCAGGTCATAATTTTGTTTCTTGAGCAAGTCCAAGCAATGTCTAACTGAATATATATAAGCTTTGAGGAGTTTTGATTTGTTTCTTAATCCTAAATCAATCTCATTTAGCTCATTCAGTAAATTTATACATAGCATCTTAACGAGGGATTTTAACTTATCATTATTGGCTTTATCCCTGATTAGGTCTGGGTTATATGAGAATTGCTCGATTAATTCAAGTGAAAAGGGTTTTAAGTAACTGCTATCAATTAAGCTAAAATAATCAAGCAGTGATTGAGTGATAAAGGAAATACGATAAATAGTTGCAAGTTCAGTTTGTAAAATGCTATCGCCACTTAATTTACAAATTAATTCAAGGGGGCATGTGTTTTGCAGAAATATCTGTTTAATATCGCCTTGAGTCTCGCATAGGCCCCGAGAGGCAATTTCTTCGAATAAGCGAATGGTTATTTTAAGTTTTACTGGATCAATTTGGAGCAAGTTAATTCTCTCAAGCAACGGAGATTTAGCGGGCATTCCTGATGATAATTCATCAAGCGCATTTTCCCACCACTTGTACCTAATACTTCTTGCTAAGTCCCCAGGAGCTTTGAAAGCAATTTGAGAAATTTCATTTTCAAATAATAATATTGTGATAATGGCATCTCTGGTTTTAGGGTGAGCAAAAAGACTGGTAATATATTGCTTATAGTTATTTTGCTTTAATTCCTTAGTAAGGATTAGTAGTGAAGTTAAATCTTGCATCATATTATGGCATAGTATAATTTATGCCTTATGATAATCCTGCGAGGTATAAATGTCTAAAGTTTATTGCAATAGAAGTAATCAAAATGGTCCTGAATTTGTTTTACCCCATCTGCCTTTTAAAATTGATGAGCTGGCACCTCGTATGAGCAAGGAGCAGCTTGAGCTGCACCATGGAAAACACCACCTGGCCTATGTTACTAATTTAAATAATTTAATGGCCACATCTCCGCTAAAAGGAAAAAGCCTTGAGGAAATAATTTTAGCATCAGCTGGTGATGATGTGTTAAAAGCGGTTTATAATAACAGCGCTCAAATTTGGAATCATAGTTTTTTCTGGCATTGCTTGAAACGAGATGGCGGGGGTGTTCCTAGCAATGAACTCGGTCTCAAGATTGTTGAAGATTTTGGTTCATTTGAAAAATTCTCAGAAGAGTTTTCGGAAAAGTCGCTGAAGATATTTGGTAGTGGTTGGTGTTGGTTGGTCGTTGATAAAAATAAGCTTAAAATTGTGCAGACATTAAATGCAGGCTGCCCGATTGCTGATGGTTTAAAGCCGGTTTTGACTTTGGACGTTTGGGAGCATGCTTATTATCCTGATCATCAAAATCGTAGAGCGGATTTTATCAAAACATTTTTGACTCACTTAGCAAATTGGGATTTTGCTAATGAAGTTTTTACTGGACATTGCTCTGATGTCTAGTAAGGCTATTAATTCTATATCAGATGTTTTGGTAAATTATAACCATTATATAATTGATCTTTGGGGTGTGGTGCATGATGGCACTCTTCTCTATCCTGGGGCAGTGCCAGCATTAGAAAAAATCAAACAAGCCGGGGGCAAAGTTATATTTTTGTCTAATGCACCGAGGAGAAAGCAGAGAGTAGCTGAGAGGTTAAAGGCATTTGGAATAAATGAGGATATGTATCATGATATAGTATCTTCGGGCGAGTTATTATTTCAAACTATCAATGATCATATTCCTTTAGGTAGTAAGCATTATTTCTACATAGGCTATGATAAAGATATGGACATTCTTGAAGGCACTAACTTTATAAGAACTAATAATATCGACTCTGCAGATTTTATATTATGCGCGGATCTTGAAGAGGGCTTAGTTGATCAAATGAGCGCAGGGCTCAAAGATGCTTTACAAAAAGCAAATAAGCTAAAGATTCCTTTTCTATGTGCTAATCCTGATATTTACATAGTGCTGCAATCTGGTGGAATACAATATTGTGCGGGATATATTGGCAAATATTATGAAGAGCTTGGAAGTGAGGTTATATATTTTGGTAAGCCTTATCGAGCGGGCTATGAAGCTTGCCTAAAATCTTTTGCTATTTCTGGATTTGAGAAAGTGCTTGCCATAGGGGATAATTTCCATACTGATATTAAAGGGGCAGCAAATTCTGCTATTGATTCTCTATTGGTACGGTGCGGAGTGCATAGAGATGTTCTCTCTACTCCTCAAGGTCTTGAAGATTTAATTAGTGAATATAAGGTTTGTCCAACTTTTAATATCGAATCTTTTAGGTAGATATTTTATGCACCATATTCTAGTTGTTGATGATGATGATAGGATTAGAGAGCTTTTAAAGGAATATCTTAAAGCCAATGGATTTAGCCGTGTAACTATTGCGGCAGGCGCAAAAGAAGCGAGATGCGCTCTTAGCTATTTTAAATTTGATTTAATCGTGCTGGATTTAATGATGCCGGGTGAAGATGGATTGAGTTTTGCTAAAGATATGAAGTTAAAGAAATCTTGTCCGATTCTGATTCTTTCGGCTTTGGGGGAGACAAGCCATAGAGTTGAAGGGTTGGAGGTTGGTGCTGATGATTATTTGGTAAAACCATTTGAGCCTCGTGAGCTATTGCTTAGAATAGCAAATTTACTTAGGAGATCGGATAATAAAGAAGCAGTAGTAGAAATTTTTCCTGTTGGCAAAAAGCTTTTTAATTTGAAAACAAAAAATCTCACCAGTGAAAGCGGAGATGATATTGCTCTTACTACTAATGAGAGAAAAATTCTTGAACTATTAGTAAAAAATACAGGGAAAACAATTTCAAGAGATGATTTTAAGAACATACTCGGCAATGAAATTAATGAAAGATCGATCGATGTGCAAATAAAAAGACTCAGAGAAAAAATAGAAGAAGCGCCCTCTACCCCTCAGCACTTAAAAACCGTGCGAGGAGAGGGCTATGTTCTTTATTGTTAATGACTAATGTTTTGAATAAACGTCAAATTCACCATAAATTTTAAGCTCCCCAATCGATATCGAAAACTCTTGGATCAGGCGTATAACCCAGTTCTAGATTGATTCTGTTGAGGAAATTCAGAGAAATATCTGCATAGATGTATCATTAAGTTACATTATACAGATATTATCCGGTGATGGCCTATGCTGGTAAATCGCTTTCACTTTGCGATAGACCAGCAATGCAAGGAATGTTTTGATTAGGATTGTTGCAAGTTTGATTATATGAAGTCATATATTCCTCATAAAATGGCATCACTAGCTTTGCCCAATAAGATGCCATAGGAGCAAGTTGTGCAATGTAATCATCAGTTACTCCTGCGGCAATAAATTCTGGTAGTCTCACAAATAACTCGACCAATCTTTCATCATTATTTTTGGTCATAACATATGTATTTTCATTGAATAATGAGTTTCCGCGATAG
>Ga0214919_10005152_pt1 | contig 18694 bp, 19 predicted proteins | sample LL1503_MetaG_FD_177994 | JGI IMG/M metagenome (GOLD analysis project Ga0214919, IMG submission 177994) | Freshwater microbial communities from Lake Lanier, Atlanta, Georgia, United States - LL-1503 | ecosystem: Environmental > Aquatic > Freshwater > Lake | place: USA: Georgia | collected...
GTTGGGGCTGATGACCGGGTCGGTGGTGACCGTGACCTTGATGCTCGACAGCTGGGCAGCCTGCGCCGTCAGCGTGAAGTCGGCACGGGTCGCGATGCCAAGACCAACGGTCTGGCTTGACTTCGTGATCGGCTGGTAGCCGATGCGCTTCGCGGTCACGGCGTAGCCGTCACCGACCTCGAGGCCGAGGACCGTGTAGCGGCCGTCAGAATTCGTGACAGTCGCGCGCGCGAGACCGTTGCTCGCATTTGCAACTTGCACCTGCGCGCCTTCCACGGGCTTGCCCGTCGCGTCGGTCACGCGGCCGGCAATAGAGCCCGTGGTCACCTGCGCGCCTGCAGCGGCTGCGAACAACCCGATCGCAGCGACTGCCGACAGCACCGTGCTCCACCGAAATTTCAGCATGTGTTGGGGGTCCTGATGTAAGGAAAGTGGGGTACAGACTACAACACATAAAACTACCGCCAAATGCCCCCCGGGGTCAACGCATACCGCGTAACCGACGAGTCACGAACCCAGGGGGACATCGAGGGGGCCAAGGCTTCCGCCCCAGCCCCCTCTATCTTCTACCCACGGGCCGCGATTGCAGTCACCGGCCTTTGCCGGCGTTTTCCGGTGTTTGTGGCCGGTCGGCCGATTTCCGCCCCACCGTCAGGTAGAAGACCGGAATCCCCGTGGCGACCAGCCCCAGCACTATCAGGGTCGGCATCCGGCTATCCGTCTGGACGAGGGCGTTCCCGAGCAAATACAGCACCGAGGCAATGAACAGGAGCGGCACAAAGGGGAACAACGGGACCCGGAAGGTCGGCGCGTACCCTGGCCGGCCACGGAGCCGGAAAATCGCCGCCACGGCAAGCAAATAGAACGGCAGAAAGGCGGTCACAAAGGCATCGGCCAGCTGGTCGAACGACAAGAACAGCACATAGGCCGCCCCAAAACAGGCGGTCATCGTGATCGCCACGTAGGGCGTCCCAAACTTGGGATGCACCTTGGCCACCGGCTTGAAGAACAGGCCGTCCTCGGCCATCGCAAAGAACACGCGCGGGCTCGTGAAGAGCACGGTGTTGAGCGTGCCGAAGGTCGAAATCATGACGGTCACACTCACGAACACGACGCCGACCGGGCCAATCACCAACTGCGCCACGTCGGCTGCCACCAGCTTGGAGTGGCGCATGGTCTCGACGGGCAGCACCGCCAGGTAGGCCAGGTTCGCCGCGAGATAGATCGCGAGCACCGCGAGCGTGCCGCCAATCAGCGCCCGTGGAATGTTCGTGCCGGGATCTTTCACTTCACCGGCGTTGTAGGCGAGATCGGCCCACCCGTCGAACGCCCAGAGCGTACTCACCAAGGCGAGGCCGAACATGGGGAGGGTGAAGCTCCCGGCGGGCGCGAGCGGCGTGTAGTTGCCACCGTGCGTCTGCGGGAGCCCAATCACGAAGGCAACAATCACGATAAACAGCAGGCCGCCGTATTTGGCCAGCACGGTGAAGTTGCTCACCGCTGCGGCAAAGCGGACCCCCACGTAGTTGAAGCCGCCGGTGAGCAAGATCGCCCCCGCGGCGAGCCACTTCACATGTTGTGCGTTCTGCGGCGCGGCCGGGTCGATGCCGCTCACACGGAAGGCGTACTCAGAAAAAGTGATCGCAATAGCGCCGAGGGAGGCCGCGCGGATCATGATCACTTGCCCCCACCCGAAGAGGAAACCCGCAAGTCGGCCCCATCCCTCGCGACAAAAGACGTAGACGCCCCCCGTCTGCGGGAAGGCCGTCCCGATCTCCGCCATGGTGAGCGCCCCACACAGGGCGAAGATTCCACCGGCGACCCACACCGCCATCATGGGCAGCGGACCGGGAAGTTTATCAGCGATTCCCGCTGGTGAGCGGAAGATTCCGGAGCCGATCGTCGACCCAATGACAACCGCCATGGCGCTCCACAGCCCAAGTCGGCGCTGGAGCGATGAACCTTTTTCTGTTTCTGTCGCGTTTGGCATCGAAGGAACGTACCAGCATTGAATCCTGCCGTCCAACTGGCGAACTTCCTATGCTGCCCTCCGACACCCCCTGCCCATGGCCACCCCGCTCGCTGATGCGTTCTTCTGGATTGCCGCTTTCGCCATTCTCGTGGCCCAAGCGGTGATTTTGCGCTCGACGAAGCGCGGCATGGACGTCATAGCGCCGGAGCGTTCGTCGGAACGCTCAAAAAAGCGCTCGACGGTGCTTGAGTGGATTTTCGCCGTTGGGCCCGCGGTCGGCCTCATTGTGCTCCTCTACTTCACGCGGGCCGCCATGCACCCAACGGCCCTGCACGGTTCAGGCATCGCCCCCGCTGTCCGTGGGCCACGCGCATGAGTGAGACAACCCTGCCATCGGCTGCCACGCCGCCCGTGACGCCGCCCGTTCGCAACGTGACGCTTACCCAAGACCTGATTACCCTCACCAAGCCGAAAATCATTTCGCTGCTCTTGGTGACGACCATCGCCCCAATGTTCGTGGCCGGGTCTCCCTCGTGGCTGACCGTACTCTGGGTCACGATTGGCGGCTATCTGATGGCCGGCGGCGCGAATGCGGTGAACATGTATCTCGACCGCGACATCGACGACGTGATGGTACGTACGAAGCTGCGCCCGATTCCCAGCGGACGGATGTCGCCACGCGCTGTGATCGCCTTCGGCGTCCTGATCGCCACTGCCGCCACCTACGGCCTGGCCCAGCTCGTGAACGTCCTCACCGCGACGCTGGCCCTCGCGGGATTCTACTTCTACGTCTTCATCTACACGCGGTGGCTCAAGCGGTCGTCGCCGCACAACATTGTCATCGGTGGCGCGGCTGGCGCCTTCCCTCCCCTCGTGGGCTGGGCCGCCGTCACGGGCTCGCTCGACCTCGGCGCCTGGTATCTGTTCCTGATCATCTTCTATTGGACCCCGCCGCATTTCTGGGCGCTCGCGCTCAATAAGCAGCGCGATTACGGCAACGCGGGTGTCCCGATGGCTCCGCTCGTCTGGGGCGAGCGCGAGACGATTGAGCAGATGCTCTGGTACACGGTGCTGCTGGTCGCCCTGACCCTGCTCCCGGTGTGCTTCGGCCTCTTCGGGATCACCTACGCGGTGTGTGCTGCGGTGCTCGGCGGGCTGCTACTCAAGGGCGTGCTGCAGGTCTACCGCGAGCGCAACAGTGGAAACTGGGTGCGTGCCTCGTGGTGGGTGTACAAATATTCGCTGCTGTATCTCGCGCTCTTGTTCGTCGCGATGGTCGTCGACCGCCACGTGGGTCGCTAAGACAATCGGCGTGCCGGGCGCTCAGCGACCAGCACGCCCCACGCGCGACCAGTAGACGAGCGCACCAACCGCGAGCATGGCCGTGCCCACCAGCGACATGGACAAGTGCGCGACGAATGCGCTCACAACGCCGGCCGCCGCGCACAGCACAAAAAATCCGGGAAGCAGCGGGTAGCCGAGCACGCGGTACGGTCGTGGCAACTCCGGACGGCTTTTTCGGAGCGCAAAGACACTCGCCGCCCCGAGCCCAAAGAAAATCCAGTCGGCAAAGACCACGCCGTCGAGCAGTGTGCCGATTTTTCCCCCGGTGCCAAACAGCAAGACCAGCGACCACGCGCCGATCATGACCAGCGCGATGTGCGGCGATCCGAATCGCGGATGCACACGCCCAGCCGCTGGCAAAAACGCCCCGTCCGCACCGAGGGCAAAGAGCACGCGCGCGTTGGTGAGGAGCGCCACGTTCACAAAGCCGAAGATCGACAGCATCGCCGCCACCGTGATGGCGCGCGCACCCCAAGCGCCCACATAGTGCTGCGCCGTGTCAGCGGCGACGGCGGTGCTGGCCGCGAGACCGTCACGACCGAGCGCTTTGAGATAGACGATGTTGGCGCCGAGGTAAATCGCAATCACAATACCAATGCCAATGGCGAGTGCTTTCGGGAGCGTGCGGGCGGGATCCTTGATCTCCCCCGCGACCATGTTGGTTTGCTGCCACCCGCCAATGGTGAAGAGCACCGCAACAAAGGCGGCGGCGAACCCCGGTGTGAGCGGCGGCGCCGCTGGTGCATTCGCGACCACGGCCGGGGTCACGTCCCACGGGGCGAACAGCCCCACCCCAATCAACGCGGACAGCGCGACGATTTTTGCCACCGTGAAAATGTTGGCCGTGACCGTGCCAGGTTTCACGCCGACGTAGTTCGTGGCCGTGAACACGATGATCGTGATGGCGGCGACTCCCATGCGTCCCCCGACCAGATCGGTCGCAACAAAACGACCGAGGTAGTCAGCAAAGCCGAGTGCGACGGCGGCAATCGCGCCGGTGGCAATCAGGAGCCAGGTCATCCAGCCTAATAAGAACGCCGGGAGTTTCCCGAATGCCTCGCGCACATAGACGTAGGCACCGCCGGCCTCTGGAAGCATCGCCCCCAGCTCCGCGTAGGTGAGCGCGCCAGCTAACGCGACGACTCCGCCCAGCGCCCACACCCCCAACACCCAGCTCCCCGACGGGAGTGCGCGCGCCGTCTCCGCGGGGGTAAAGAAAATTCCGCTGCCAATAATACCGCCGACGACGAGCAACGCCGCCGACACGAGCCCCAGTTCGCGCCGGAGGGCTCCGCTCACAAAATGATCAGGTCGCGCTGCGGCTCCACGGGCGTGATGAGCGCGGCCTGGTCGTCTATGTAGCCGTTCACTTCGCTCCGGACGCCGAACTCGCCAGGCAGGTACACCCCAGGTTCGATCGAGAAACCGACGCCAGGGATCAGGAGGCGTTCTTCGCGCGTCTCGAGATTATCGAGGTTCGGGCCTGAGCCGTGGAGCGCCCGCACATCAATCGAGTGTCCCGTGCGGTGGGTGAAATACGGCCCGTAGCCAGCGGCAACAATGACATTGCGTGCAGCGTCGTCAGCCTCGGCGCCGCGAATGTCCCGACCGGCGGCGATACGATCGCGGATCAACGTGATTGCCGCGTCACGTGCGTCGCGCACGGCGGTCCATACCGTGAGCAGCTTGGGCGACGGCGCACCGATGCTCGCCATCCATGTTTGATCCGCGTGAATGCCGTCCCGTTCTGTCGCCCACAAATCGATGAGCAGCACATCGCCATCGCGCAGCAAGCGCGGGGCGTCGGCCGATGGCTCGTAGTGCGGATTGGCGGCATTCTCGCTCGCGGAGACATTGGGGCCGTGATCGGTAAACAGCCCCGCGTCGGCGAACTCGCCTTGAATCCACTGCATGAGTTCGTGTTCGGCGATCGGCGTGCCGGCGCGCACATGCGCGCCCGCCCGGGCCATGGCAGCTTTGGCAATGCGCGCGCACTGTTCGGCGGCGCGCTTATGTGAGGCGAGCTGTGCCTCAGTCCACACCGCAAAGAAGCGCGAGACCAGATCAGCCGAGGTACGGACGGTGGCACCAGTGGCGCGCACCATCTCGAGCACGCCGGCCGGGACGCGATCCACCACGGGCACGGCGTCGCCAGGCGAGTACTCCATCAAGATCGTGCGACCGCCGACGAGTGATGCGACCTCGGCTTCCAGGGTGCGCCAGGAACTGTAGACACGGCGCTCCCAGTGCGCCGGCCAGTGGGCCCAGGTGCCAGGCTCGATCGCATGTTCAATGGCAACCGGTGTGCCCTGCGCTGGAATCCATCCGAAGATGCGGCGCGAGGCAAGCCCTTCGAGTTGAAGCAGCGACTTCGCAATCGGGTTCAGACCGCGAAAGTCATAGAGCAACCAGCCATCTACCCCGGCGTCGACGAGGGATTGCTGAACGGCAGCGAGCGTCTCGGTCGTAATCATGACGGGACTCCGTGAGGGGTACAGCTATCGACTGCCAATGGGCCGCCACTCCGCGCGCCACTCACAAGTGGCCTCTTTCCGCCCCGCACAGCGCACATGTTCCACCGAGCCGACACCGCCCACGAGCAGTTGCATCAACTCCCGCAGAGCGGCCTCGTAGTACGTGCATCCTACCTGACGCGGGGCCGTATCCAGCGTGACCGGCTCACGCACTTCGAGCAGGATGGACGATCCGACACGCCGAATGCGCCCCGCGAAGTACCGCAGGCTCACGCGGCGCACGTGACGCAGGGCAATCGGTCGCGCCAGCAACGCGGGGCTGTTGCGCATGAACCCACGCGTGAGCGGTGAAATCCGGCTGTAGGCATGCCGTGCGAGAATGCGTCCCGCTTCACGAAAGACCGCTTCGGCGTCGGGACGACGACCAATCAGCGTTGCCAGCGCGCGCGCCTCTTCGACCGAGGGACGCTGGTTGCGGCGGACCGCCTCTTGGTAGCGCCGGACCTGCGCAAGCACGGTGTCGCTCAGGCCGAACCGTTTGTTGCGCAGTTCGTGCACGAGTTCCGTGTCAAAGTCCTCACTCGGCACATCCACGGCGCGCACGGCGTCGAGGAGGCTCAAGGGCAGGAAGGGATCGACGGAGGCGGACATGGGCGGGGGATGGCGGAGGGCAACAATCGAACCCACGAAAGTTATGCGCCCGCACCGTGTCCGAACAGTTCGCGGAACTTGCGTTCGGTTGTTCGCGCATCATTCTTATCACGCAGTGATCGATTTCCAAGAAGCTATCCTCCGCGGCCTCGCCGGTGCAATCGTAGCAGGGGCCGTGACTGGCGCCGCGCGCAATCGACGAATGCTCTCCCCTGAAGGTCAAGGGATGGCGTTCGTAATTGGCGTTGTTGCCGCAGCCGCGGGCTGGGCGTGGGCGATCGTGCTCGTTGCGTTCTTTGTGAGTTCCACCGCGCTCACGCTGTGGCGCGCCGACGACAAGCGCCGAAGCACCATCAACACCATCCCGCAGCTCCCCGAACGCACCGCGCGGCAAGTCGCGGCCAATGGCGGGGTCTTTGCGCTCTGCCTGCTGTTGAATTTCCGCAACGTGAGCCCCCGTTGGCAGCTTGCGGCACTGGGCGCACTGGCTGCTGCGAATGCCGACACCTGGGCCACAGAGATCGGCATTATGATGGGCGGTACCCCGCGCTCGATTTTCTCCTGGCGGCGCGTGACACTTGGTATGTCTGGCGGCGTCACCCTGTTCGGCACGCTCGCCGGTGCGACCGGTGCGCTGTTCATCGCCGAACTAGCGTCGTTCCTGTTGCCGGCACTTCACCCGCGGTTGCTGCTGATTGTGGCGGTGGCCGGCACCGTCGGCATGCTCAGCGATTCCATGGCTGGCGCCACCGTCCAAACGCGGCGGTACTGCGACCGTTGCCGCGAGTGGACGGAACGCAGGGTGCATCCGTGCGGATATCGCACGTCACACCGCTACGGATTCAAGTGGATCACGAACGACGAAGTGAACGTCTTTGGCGCGTTGATGGGCGCGTGCGCAGCGATCGCCCTCGAGCGCGTTCTGCGCGGGTGATCCCCGTCGTACTTTTTTGCGCCACCAGATGACCGCGGCGTTGCAGGCCGATGTCGTGGTGGTCGGTGGCGGGCCAGCTGGCGCAGCGACCGCGTGGGCATTGGCCCGGAATGGAGTGGATGTGCTGGTCGTGGACGCGGCACACTTCCCACGCGCGAAACCCTGCGCCGAGTATCTCGGGCCGCCGGCCACTCGCGTCCTGTCCGAGATGGGGGCGCTCGAGCGCATCTACGGCGCCGGGGCGGTATCGATCACCGGCATGACCGTGCATGCGCCGTCGGGGGAACAGTTCCACGGCCGATTCGCCGATGGGCCTGAGCGCGACAACCTGCCCACGCGTGGAGCGGCGATTCAGCGCGAGCAACTTGACCCGATCCTCCTCGACCGTGCGCGAGCCGTGGGCGCACGGGTACTCGAGGGCGTGGCCGTCCGCGATCTGGCGCGAAACACCACCGGACGCGTGGTGGGGGTGCGGGTTCGCGACGCCGATGCACCCGTCCACGGCGACGCGAGCCGCGCGAGCATGCTGCGCACCATCGAAGCGCGGATCGTCGTGGGCGCGGACGGGCTCGGGTCGGTCGTGGCACGACATCTCGGCAGCTCGGCGCGCGCACCGCAGCCGCGCCGAATCGCGTTCGTCGCACACTGCCACGGAGTCAGTGGCATGGGCGACTCGCGCGAGCTTCACCTGTTCGCCGACGGGTACTGCGAACTGGTGCCCGTTGGCGGCGGGATGACGAGCATCACGATTGTCGTTCCCGCGACGCCCGCCCACACCGCCGCCGACCCCCACGCGTTCTGCACACACTGGTTGGCCGCGCATCCTCGGGTTGGGTCGCGCTGCCAGCGTACGGAACTGCCTTCAACACTGCGCGCGGCCGGGCCATTTGCCGCGCATGGCACACGCACCCACCGTGCGTGGGCCCCCGGCGCCTGCCTGGTAGGCGATGCGACCGAATCCTGCGCCCCTGTGATTGGCACGGGCATCCACACGGCGCTGCGCGGTGGAGCCATCCTCGGTCCATATCTGTGTGAGGCGTTGCGAGCGCCGTCACCGACACGCGCGGATCACGCGCTCGAGGCCTACGAGCGGAGTCGGCAGTATGAGTTCGGGACGCGGCGGTTGGTGGAGCGTCTGCTTGGGAGTGCGCTCACGGTTCCGGCACTAACGGACCGTGTCGCGCGTTCACTCAGCGAACGCCACGATCTCGCAGATTTATGGGTGCGTGTCGTAGATGGAATCGTTCCCGTGAGCGCCGCGTTGCGCCCCGGGCTGCTCTGGCAACTGTTCGCGCCGCCCAGTGGGCGGCAGGATCTCGTATGACGATCGACATTTCGCACTTTCGAAAGCTCCTCGGACAACTCGCCACCGGCGTCACGATTGTGACGCTCCGCGATGACGCCGGCGTGGACCACGGGATGACGGTGAGCGCCTTCACCTCGCTCAGCTTGTCCCCGCCGCTGGTGCTTGCCTGCATTGACCGCGACGCCACCCTCGCACCAGCGCTTGCCACGGCGACACACCTGGGCGTGAGCGTCCTCGCGACCACGCAGCAACAGCTGTCACAGCGATTCGCAGAAAGCCGCGATGATCGATTTTCGGGAGTCCCAACTCGACGTGGCGACTCCGGCGTCGCACTGATTGAGGGGGCGCTGGCGCAGCTCGAGACCCGAATCGTCGCGCAACACCCTGGCGGCGATCACACCATTGTGGTCTGCGAGGTGATCGGCGGAACGGTGGAGCCGGGCGATCCCCTGCTCTATCATCGGGCGGCATACGCACGGCTCTCGGTGTGACACCGTTCTTCTCGTTTGCCCCACCACCCTGGCGGGGAGTCGAGTTGCTGGACGACCCGTCAACCGACCCCGCGCTCTCCCTGCGGGCATTACAGGACGTCGCCACCGCCAATCGGTGGTTCGGTGGTACCCTCGCGGTGCTCGCCGAACTTCGTCCGCTGTTGCGCGAGGCGAGCGCGCGCGGCGAGTCCCTTACCCTGCTCGACCTGGGGAGTGGCGCCGGTGACGTACTCGTTGCCGCGCGGGGGCTCGCCACACGAATGGGCGTGCAGCTCCACACCATTGGGCTCGAACGAACCTTCCCCCTCGCCCATGCTGGACGTGGGGCCTGCGGCCTGTCGCTTGCCGCCGATGCCCTCACGCTCCCGTTCGCCAATGGTGCCGTCGATGTCGTGATGTGCTCGCAGGTGCTGCATCACTTCGAAGAGGACGAGGCGCGTCAGCTACTCCGGGAGATGCACCGCGTGTCACGACGCGCCGTGCTCATCGCCGACCTCCGGCGCGCCTGGGGCGCACTCGCTGGGGTCTGGCTCGGCTCGTTTCTGCTCGGCTTCCATCCGGTGAGCCGCCACGACGGGGTGGTCTCCGTGCGGCGCGGATTCCGCGCGGCCGAGCTCGCATCGCTCGTCGACCGCGCCGTTGCGGTCCAGCCCGTCGTGCACGACCGACTCGGGTTCCGCGTGACCACCTGCTGGCGCACCGGGCCATAGCGCGCCGAAACCACCGGCGCCCGAGTCTCGTTAAGAACCCGGGTTCGGTGGGGCGCCGTGAGTCGTGCCGTATTTGGCCTCGTACCGCACGATGCTCTCGGATACGATCTGCATGGCCACATCGCTCTTTTCCCACCCAAGGATCTCGACGCGCTTGCCCTCGAGATCCTTATAAATCTGGAAGAAGTGCTCCACCTCACGCAGGTAATGTTGCGCGATATCGGCAATGTCGAAAAACTCATTGCTATGTGGATCATGCGCCGGAACCGCCAAGATCTTGTCGTCCGGCTCTCCCTTGTCGAGCATCTTCAGGACGCCAATCGGACGCACGTCAATCAGACACCCCGTAAAGGTCGGCTCGTTGATGCGCACCAGCACATCGAGCGGGTCGCCATCCTCGTGCAAGGTGCGCGGAATGAGTCCGTAGTCACTGGGGTACACCACCGCGGAGTACAGCACGCGGTCGAGCTTGAACAAGCCGCTCTCCTTGTCGAGCTCGTACTTATTTCGCGAGCCGCCAGGAATCTCGATGACAGCGGTTACTACTTCCGGCGGATGCTCACCGGTGGAAAGTTCATGCCAGTAGTGAATCATGTAGAATCGTAGCAACCCCAGGGCCGTAACGGTACCGAGGGAGGTAGGTGACAGGTGATGCGCGGCGCGAACCCGTTCACTAAAATTCTTTTATGACTGACTTCTCCGTCCTGCTGAACGAGAACCGCTCGTTCCCTCCGTCGCCGGCCTTCGCCGCGACGGCCCATGTGAACTCCCCGGCCCTGCACGCGTCAGCCAGCGCCGACCCGGATGCCTTCTGGGCGGAGCAGGCACGGCAACTCGACTGGATCACGCCGTTCACGCGCGTGCTCGACTGGAACGCGCCGCACGCCACCTGGTTTGCCGACGGGACACTGAACATCGCGGCCAACTGCGTCGACCGGCACGCCTTGGGTGACAAGCGCAATCAGGCCGCAATCATCTGGGAAGGAGAACCTGGCGACCGTCGCACCCTGACCTACTGGGATCTGTATCGCGAAGTGCAGCAGTTCGCGAACGTGCTCACGTCACTCGGCGTGCAGAAGGGCGACCGTGTCGGCATTTATCTGCCGCTCATTCCGGAAGCAGCCATCGCGATGCTCGCCTGCGCGCGCATTGGGGCCATCCATTCCGTGGTGTTCGGGGGATTCTCTCCGGAGTCGCTGCGCGATCGCATGAACGACGCCGAGGCGAAGGTGCTGATTACCGCCGATGGCGGCTATCGGCGCGGGCAGATTGTGCCACTCAAGCGCAACGTCGACAAGGCGCTCGAAGAAGCCCCGTGCGTGCAGCATGTGATTGTCGTGCAGCGCCGGAGCAGCGGGCCCATTGGCGAGGCCTACGTCGAGATGCAGGAGGGCCGCGATCACTGGTACCATCAGCTCGCCAGTCGCGTGAGCGCGTCCTGCCCCGCCGAGCCGATGAACGCCGAGGATGTGCTGTTCATTCTGTACACGTCGGGAACCACGGGGAAGCCGAAGGGGATCGTGCACACGACTGGTGGCTATCTCACGGGCGCCGCGACCACCACCAAGCTCGTGTTCGACCTCAAGCCGAACGACGTGTTCTGGTGCACGGCAGACGTGGGGTGGATCACCGGGCACACGTATCTCGTCTACGGACCGCTGGCCAACGGCGCCACCTGCGTCATGTACGAAGGCGCCCCCGACTGGCCCGAGCGCGATCGCTTTTGGAGCATCATTGCGCGTCACGGGGTGACCATCCTCTACACCGCCCCAACGGCAATCCGTGCCTTCATGAAGTGGGGCGACGAGCATCCCGCCGCGCATGACCTCTCCACACTCCGTCTTCTCGGCACGGTCGGCGAACCGATCAACCCCGAAGCATGGATGTGGTACCGCGAGAAAATCGGCGGCAATCGCTGCCCGATTGTCGACACCTGGTGGCAGACGGAAACAGGGTCGATTGCCATCTCGCCGCTGCCCGGTGTCACCGCGACCAAGCCGGGAAGCGCCACGACGCCATTTCCTGGCTACTCCGCCGTGCTGCTCGATTCCACGGCAGCACCCATCGAAGTCGGCGGGGGCTTGCTCGCGCTCACCCGTCCGTGGCCATCGATGCTCCGCACCATCTGGAACGACGACCCGCGTTACGTGCAGACCTACTTCTCCAAGTGGGACGGCCGGCCGGACCTCTACTTCCCGGGCGACGGCGCCAAACGTGACGACGACGGGTTTTACTGGATTTTGGGCCGCGTGGACGATGTGCTCAATGTCGCCGGCCATCGGATTGGCACGATGGAAGTCGAGAGTGCGCTCGTCGAACATCCGGCCGTGGCAGAAGCCGCAGTGGTTGGCAAAGCGCACGAACTCAAGGGCCAAGCCATTGCCGCCTTCGTGACCCTGCGCGACGGCTTCCAGAAATCACCGGCGCTCCGAGACGAGCTCCGCGAGTTCGTGGCGCGAAAGATCGGCGCGCTCGCGCGTCCGGATGACATCATGTTCAGCGCCGATCTCCCCAAGACGCGTTCCGGGAAGATCATGCGTCGACTCCTCCGCGATATCGCCGAAGGGCGCGCACTCGGCGACACCACCACGCTCGCCGATCCGTCGGTCGTGGCCTCGCTCAAAGAACAGTACGAAGACAAAGAGGGGTGAGTCGGTCGACTCACCCCTCCCGCTGTGTTCGCAGCTCGAGCACACTGAGCACGAACAACACGAACACCAGCACCGCACTCACCACGCAGTAGCGGCAGATGGCGTGGATGCGCGCGAGTTCAAGCCACGTGAGCCATCCACTAAAGATGACCCCCCATCCACTCATCAGGGTCATCGCCCTGCTGAGGAGCCGCGGGCTCGCGACCCACTCGAACTCTGCGCAAATCGCCGCCGCACACATCGCGACATAAAACAGCGCTCCCCACGCAGCCACCGGCATCCCGAGGAAGTCGCCCCACTTGCTCAACTGAACGGTCTCGCACCCTCCAGTCCCACAGGCGAGCGTTCCGATGTACCCGAGCTTGTACAACGTGAGGTACGTCGCGAGGAAGAAGCCCGCGAGCGACAGTGCAGCGATCGCCTGCCGCTTGTTCACTTCGCGGCGGCCTTGGCTGGAGCCTTCACGGGCGCCTTGGCTGCAGCGGCCGAGTCGACGTACGCCTTGAAGGCGTCGTAGGTGATGGCGCCCGGCACCATCTTGTCGCCGATAATGAAGGTCGGAGTGCTCTGGATGTTGCGGCGCAGCGCTTCCGCCCGATTCCCCTTGATGCGATCCAGATGCTTGGCCTCATCAACGCAGGACTGCCACTTCGACATCTCGAGCCCGATTTCCTTGGCGTACCCCTTCATGACGCTGACGGGATCCTTGGTGGCCTGCGTGTTCCACTCGTTCTGGCCTTCAAACAGGCGGTCGTGCATCTCCCAGAACTTCCCCTGATCAGCGGCGCAGGCGGCCGAGTTGGAGGCGGCCCAGGTGTTCCGGTGCATGTCGAGCGGGAAATCGTAGAATGTCAGCGCGACCTGGCCAGTCGCGATCAAGCGCGACCGGATGTCCGGCTCGGTGACCGTGGCAAACTGACCGCAGGATGGGCATTCGAAATCGCCAAACTCGATAATCTGCACGGGCGCGGTGGAGTCGCCGCGGATGTAGCCAAAGGCAGCGCCAGCGGGGACGTTTGGATCGACCGTGACAGCCTTTGAGGCCTTCCCGTTGGCCAGGTAGGCGATAGCGGCGATGCCCACGACAGCGATGACGACGAGAATGCCGACGAAGTTGCCCGACTTGCTCGGCTTGACGGTCTGCTTGGCCACGATATTTCCTCGATGGGTACGGGACGAACGGGGAAATTAGCGTCCCGGCGTATCGCGGGACAGTCAACGCCCCCGAAACGGTGGCGCCAACGGGAACCACGCCGTCCGCGTTATTAGGGTGTTGGGAGGGGTGGAGCTCCAAAACCGCCCCCTGGGACGGCGCGACCGCGAAATTGGCGAAACGGCGCCCCCATAGGAATGAAGGCCCTGACCGCTTAGATTATTGACGTTCCACTCAACCTTACATGCTATTCAATGAATCATAAGAAGCCCAGCAAGGCGCCCCGTCGCGTTTCGGCGGAGCCGACTCCGTTCGAGCAGGCACGGGACGAGCTGTTCCAGCACATCATGCGGTGCGATGTCGTCGGGTCGGGCATCGACGATCAGAAGGTCTGGTTCGACGAGACGATGGCCTATATGGCTGAGCGCTATCACGAACTGGGCGCCGGCGAGCTGACCGATCTTCGGACCCTTGGCGAGCGCTTCTCGCAGCCCGCCAAGTCGCAGCAGCAGGCGATCGCCTGAACACCGCTCGTCCACGACGGTGAAACACGATGGTGAAGCACGACGGGGGGCCTCCTGACGGAGGCCCCCCGTTTTTGCTTGCAGCCGCGCTTGCAGCCGCGCTTGCAGCCGCGCTTGCAGCCGCGCTTGCAGCCGCGCTACCGTCCGTTCATCCGGGCGCGACGGAGCACCACACTCAGGCGGACCCCTCCCCCGACGGCGGCTTCCACCGCGCTGCGCCATCGCCCGGCGTTCGGCCCTTCGCGTCCGATCACCAGCATCACATAGGGCTGCCAGTCCGCGCCTTCGTGCAGCGCGGACATCCCGCCGCCGGCATACCACCCCACGCGTTGCTCGGCAAAGGGATCAAAGAGGAATCGGGCGGTGACATCCGTGCGGAAGGCGGCGGCCGTCGATCCTCCACGCGCGACGGTGCCAACTGCGCCGTCGACGCCAAACCTGACGTAATAGCCGACGGGCACGTTCGCCCCGCCGCCCACGAGCGCCGCCGTGCCATGCCCGCTCTGCGTGACGTCAGCGCGGCCCTGCCACTGCACCGTGGGGTTGAACGCAAAGTCCTGTGCGCCCGCACGGTTGGCGAGCAGTCCAATCGCGAGGATCGCAATCACGGCCCGGGCGTGATACAGCGCGACGGTGTAATCGACAATCGCGTAGAGCGAAATGATCCCCACTGCGATCAGCAGCGGCATCACGAGTGACGGCACGAGGTAAATCGCGAGGAGCGTCGCGACTTGAAAGACGGTCACGACTTTCCCTGCCGACCGCGATTGAAAGGGCACGGTCCGGAGCCACGGAATGGACTTGGCGGTGAGAAAGCCGACCGCGGTCATAAAGTCGCGGGAGATAAACACCGCATACTGCCAGGTCTGGAGGGTGTGGTCAAATAGCAAACAACAGACCGCGGAAAACACAAAGAAACGGTCGGCGATGGCATCAATCAGCGCCCCCCACTTCGTGACGGTGCCGCGGCTCCGGGCGATATAGCCGTCGAGGAAATCCGTCGTAGCCGCTCCCACGATCAGGAGGAGCCGCTGCTCACGACCTTCGAGCAATACGAACAGCCCGGCCATCCCGAGTCGCGAGAGGGAGATCAGGTTGGGCAGGTTCGCCAACGGTTCGCGCTTCCGCATACCGAAGTCTAGCGGATGTACAGCAACGCTTGCCAGCGTCCGAGGGCATCCCTAGCTTCGCGGAGAGCATCTTTGCCCCCGCACTCCTGATCCCTATGGCCGATTCCATCGAACTCCTGCGCTCTATCGCGATCTTCCGCGACCTGGACGACAGCGAACTGGCAGAGTTCGCCGATGTCTGCACGTCGCACGAGTACCAGAGCGGGGAGGTCATTTTCCGTGAGGGCGAGGCCGGCAACCGTCTGTATCTGATTATCGCTGGCGAGGTTCGCATTAGTCGCCAGATTCCCGGCAGCGGCGAGGAAGCGCTCGCGGTGCTCAAGGCCGGTGCCCTCTTTGGGGACATGGCGGTATTCGATCGGAGCGAGCGGAGCACCGACGCCTTCTCGAACGGCGGCACCACGGTCCTCACCATCTCGCGGACGGATTTTGAGATGGTCCTCGATTTCAATCGCGACCTCTCCCACAAGGTCCTCTGGGCGGTGGTGCGACTCTTGTCGTCCCGCCTGCGCTCGACGGACGATGCGCTCCGCTCGTTCCTCGCGATGAGCATTTTCTAGGAGTGCACGTCGCGCCATGATTGAAGCACACGGACCACCACCGCTCACGCACCGGACCGCCGATTTTCGCGGCGCACCCGCGGCGATGCTGCGCGACGGGACCGCCGTCGCAGGGCTGCTGCTCTCCGCCGCCGGTGCGGCGGGGCTCTCCACCTTCGAGTCGCCCATCATTCGGACCCTTCCGCGCGAGGGGATCGCGGTGATTGTGCTGCTCGACCTCGGGCACATGAGCGTCCACACGATTCCCTCCCGCGACCTCTTGGTGCTCGACCTGCTCGTCGCTGCGGGCCGCGATCCGCAGCGCGCCGTCGATGTCTTCGCCCGCAAACTCGGCGTCACCGAAGCACGCGCCGCGCGCCTCGATCGCGGCTGAGCCGCACCACCGGTCACCACCCATGCGTTTCACTGGCTACCGCCCCGCCGCGTTCACCTTCCTCCGCGCGCTCAAGCGCAACAATCGGCGCGACTGGTTCGAGGCACATCGTGACGCCTACGTGCACGAGTTACTCGAGCCCACCCGCGCCTTGATCGAAGAGCTCGATGTTCGCTTTGGGGAGCTCGCGCCGGAGTTCGTGGGCGACCCGAAACGGTCGATCTTCCGCATTTATCGTGACGTCCGCTTCTCACAGGACAAATCCCCGTACAAAGCGCACGCATCACTCTGGATCTTTCATCGCGCGCCGGGCCGCGGCGTCGGAAAAGAGATCGATGGCGGTGCGGGGTTTTACCTGCACCTCGAACCCGGTGCGTCGATGGTCGCGGGCGGTCTCTGGATGCCCCCGTCACCGTCGCTGGCAAAAGTGCGGGCGCACTTTGACACAGACCTCAACGGATGGAAAAAAGCAGTCGCGGGGGCGCCCTTCACGCGGCGCTTCACGAAACTGACCGACGATGAACCGGGCATCATGCTCAAGCGATTGCCGCGCGGGTTCGCCGAGTCACATCCGGCCGAGCCGTGGCTCCGCTACAAGTCGTTCACGGTTGGCACCGGCTATTCCGACACCGATATGCAGTCGGCCAAGTTGGTCGATACCGCCATGAAAGACTTCGCGCTCATGCTCCCCATGGCCCGCTGGCTGAATCGTGCGCTCGGGTATCTGCCGGCGACGTCACGCTGAGTCACCCACGCGCGTTCAGACGCGACGTTCGGCCCCACGGATAACGGCGGTCACGCGGCGCGTGGGATCAAAGTATCGACGCGCGCAGTCCAGTAAATCCGACGCAGTCGCCGCGCGAATGCGGCCGTCGTAGGCCTCAATCTCCTCGAGCGAACGACCAAAGAGCCAGGCATCCGCGAGATCCGACGCCACCGCGGCACTGCTCTCGCGGCGGATCGCCCAGCTCCCGCGCAGGTAGGTCTTGGCCTGCTCCAACTCTTTGGCTGTCACTGGCGATTCGCACAGCTTGGCAAATTCTGCGAGCAACCCACGCTCCGCCTGTTCCAACTTCTCCGGCGACATCGCGATGTACGCGGCAAAGGCGCCGCCGCTCCGACGGACCAGTGGCGCCGCCATCACCGAGTAGGCGAGCGATTGCCGATCACGAAGCTCGTCAAAGAATCGTCCCCCGAGTCCGCTCGCCACCGAGGCGATCAGCGAGGCCGAGGTGCGCGCATCCTCCTCACCGGACGGGCCTTCAAAGAGAATCGCGAGCGCGCTCTGGGCTTTGTCCCGCGACTCCTCGATGCGGTGCATCTCGGGTGGCCAGGCGGCGCGCCCGACCTTCGGATCGGAGCCAACGCGCAGACCGCCAAAGGCGCGTCCGGCAAGCGCCGCCGCGTCGTCGGGATCCATGTCCGCCACGATCACGACCGCCCCCGATGATTCCAGCACATGGGTGCGATGGAAGCCCATCAGATCGTCGGGGGTCATTCGGGCGAGGGTCTCGTCCGTGCCAAGCAACGATCGTCCGTAGGGATGCCCTGCCCACGCTGCCTCCTGCGCGACTCGCATGGGCCAGCGGTACATGTCGTCGCGCATCGACGCGAGCGATGCCAACGCAACGGCACGCTCCGCCTCAAACGCCTCCGCAAGGAAACTTGGGCGTTGCACCACATCGCCGAGCAGTTCCGCAGCATCCGCCATCTGGCGCACGGGCACCGACAGGGTAAACTGGAGCAAATCGGGCGATGCCGACGACGAGAGCACGCCGCCAAGAAACTCCGCGTCCTCCGCGAGTCGCTGACTTCCGCGCCGTTGCGTGCCCTTGAGCGCCGTGCGTGCCGCCATCGACGCCAGCCCAGCCTGCGAGGGCGCGTCGGTGCTCGAACCGCCTCGCGCAAACCACCCCAAATATCCAATCGCGCCACTGCGACGCTGCACAAGCACCGGCATCCCCTCCGCCGTGCGATACACGCGAACCGCCCCATCAACGCGATCGAGCGTCACAGACCGTGCGGGCGACACCGGCGTTGCGGCACCGGGCCGCGTGGCCACCGCCAGCGGTGCTGGTCGCTCCGCGTCGAGTCGCTCGCGCATCATGGCGGCGTCGATCGCGAATGCCGGAGCACTGGCCGGTCGATACGCCACCAGTCCCCCCAGTTCAGGGGCCAGATAGCGCTGCGCAACGTCCGCGATTGTCGCGGCGTCCGTCGACAGCAACGCATCGAGGTAATCCCCCGCGCGCTCCCAGCCGCCGAGCAACTCCCACGACGCAAGGTGATTGGCCTGCCCTTCCATGGTTGCGAAGCGGCGCAGCCAGCTCGCCTCCAGCACGCGTCGCGCACGATCCACTTCGTCGGTGGTCACCGCCCCGTCACGCACACAACGCAGCTGGTCCCACGCCGCGCGCGCGG
>Ga0214919_10005153_pt1 | contig 18691 bp, 19 predicted proteins | sample LL1503_MetaG_FD_177994 | JGI IMG/M metagenome (GOLD analysis project Ga0214919, IMG submission 177994) | Freshwater microbial communities from Lake Lanier, Atlanta, Georgia, United States - LL-1503 | ecosystem: Environmental > Aquatic > Freshwater > Lake | place: USA: Georgia | collected...
TGTAGAGTAAATGATTTAATAGAACTATTTACTTAACTATAAGTCGGATACATGAATGCATTTTGATTTTTTTGCTATTAATATTATTTATTTCTTGCATTATCGCGTAGGTCCATACATGAGCAAATAATAGAAATTTTTAGCAAGCTCTTAAATGTCTATATCTCACCAGGCTTAGCATTTTATGAGTCATGTGACGCTCTAAAAGAGAAAAATATTATGGCTTTCAATATATTTCTTGAGCAATATCTTCCTAAATATGTAGATGCCTATAATTCCTTGGATTACCAACCATTGCAAAAGCAAGAAAGCTTTTATTTACTACATGATTGGGCTTCAATATTTCTTATACAATATGTAAGAAATAAATATTCACATTTATCGCCTTTGGAAAAGTTTAAGAAATTTTTAGATTTAGTACAAGAGCATTTAAGTTTTATAGACGGATTAATATGTGAAATAGCTAAATACTCATTTGCGGATACAAATAAGCTTTCTGAAACTCATAAAAAAATTATAAGAAACTTTATAAAAAGTGGCGATATGAAGAAACAATCTTTGAATGCTGCATATGATTTAATTTTTATACAAGTAATAGCAATGTCCAATAACAAGAAGTTATCTGATGCTTATTTTGGTAAGATAGATAGCTGGGGATTAACAGCTGATCAAGGAATAATAGAGCTTGCTAAACTTATATCTTTTAGTAATAAGGGGCTATTTGTATGCGCTGATTTAAATGAATCTGAAAAACTTAGAGATTATCTTGACGAATGTTATATTCATTATAATCTAGTTATGCTACAGCGCTATTCTAATACAATAACTCAACAAAAAAATTTTGATATTGATAATATAATAAATAAATCAGAGAATCTTATTCTAAAACTTGAAAATGCAGCAATATAATAGTATTTAAAGAAATTTGTGAACCTGAATAATATAGCCTTCAAAATCATTAAGCATAGCTCTCCTGAATTTAAGAAAGCTGTAAAATTACGTGAGGAGATCTTGCGTAAACCTTTGGGACTAACTTTTTTGCCTGAAGAATTAGAAGCAGAAAAAGATCATGTTTAAATTGAGGGATTTCAAAATGATGAAGTCGTTAGCACTGCGGTTCTGATTCCTGAAGGTAAAACCTATAAGATTCAGAGGGTCGTTGTAAAACAAGGCTTGCAAGATTCTGGTATAGGATCGTAAATGATGGAATTCTGCGAATCTTATGCAAGAGACAAAGGGATTCATTCTATCTATTGTCATGCAGGAGATTCGGCTGTTAATCTTTATCTCAAAAACAATTACGCTTCTGAAGGTGATTATTTCGATAAGGACACAATCCCGCATCTTAAAATGAGGAAAGTTTTATGAATCTATATTTTATAGCTGGAGCAAGTGGTAGTGGTAAAACAGCTATCATACCTCATTTAAAAGAACTGTGGGGCAAGAGGATTGCCGTATATGATTTTGATGAGATTGGAGTACCAAAAGATGCTGATACAAAATGGCGTCAAGAATTTACTGAAAAATGGCTGCAGAAACTGTTAAGCGATAACCAAGATGCCTGCTTACTTGGCCAAATGGTACTTGGCGAAATATTTGCCTGCCCGTCTGCTACGCAGCTTAGCAAGATCAATTTTTGCTTTTTGGACGTAAGTGACATAGAACGTATCAAGCGTTTAAGGAAACGAGGTACATATGGAGCTGATCAAAATATGCTAAGCTGGGCTGCATGGCTTCGTATGCATCTTTTCGATCCGCATTGGCATCTACAGGCCATAAAAGAGAATTCCTGGAGCGCTTTAAACTGGAGTGCTTTAGATGACCTTAGTTCCTGGACTCAGAAGGCTAATATCAAGATCATTGATACCAGCAAAGACGATGTAGCTAAAACAGCAAAGAAGATTGCAGGCTGGGTGCGAAGTAGATTAAAATAATAACTCACGAAAAAGGCTATACCACCAATAGCCGGCGAAAAAGCAGCAGTACTAATTGGAAGCTCTTGCATCAGACTTATAAATTTCTCCGCTACAACGTCAGGATCAAAATTTTGCGCCTTACCCTCAGGAGATTTAAAACCAGAAACTACAAAATTGAATTTTGCAACTTCCATAGTCTGCTTAACATTGGGTAGTAGCACTTTAGCCTTTGAGGTTGCGTCGCTCGGGTCTTTAGAGCCGGTTATCGTACCGTCATTGTCTCAAATAATTATTTTATTATCCATATCAATACCGCCTATATTTAATGCCATAGCTTGAGTTGTGAATAATATGATTGTTAAAAAAATTATTAAAAGTCAGTAATTCTGCTTAGATTTACTACATTTTATTATAAGTAAGAGAAATGTACTAAGGCTGGAAGCATAAATATTTATGCTTCCAGCCACCGTACCTAAAATTTCTCTTAGCCTACCTCTGTTTCGTCATAGTAATGACTAACTAGCTTGACGTATACATCTAGCTATTGTAAATTATGAAAAAATTACATTTGGTATTACAAAACTTGAGCTCACTATTAATAAATAAGATTACGGCAGATAAGGGTTGCACTAAAAAAAGCTTATTAAAACAAGCTAATTGGTCGGAAATTAAAATGTACCAGGGTAATAAGTTATGTAGTCTTATTAAGACTTTTTCTTTTCTAGCTGGGGTTCAAGAAGAGAAACTGAAATTACTATTAGAAAATGCCCAAGTAAAAAAATATAAAAAAGGTACAGTGCTTTTGCTTGAAGGTGATTATCCTTCAGCTTTTTACCTTATTTTAAACGGGTGGATAAAACTGTCAAAGATATCCTTTGAAGGGGAAGAATCTGTTGTTCAACTGTTTAGCTCCGGTAATACTTTGATAGAATCTTCCATGATTCTTAATACTCCGTCCCAGGTCAATATTCAAACAATGTCATCTACTACTTTAATAAGTATTCCGGTTGCAGCTCTTAAAAAACTAGCAGAAAATTGCCAATTTTTTGCTCTAAATATATTAAATTTATTATCTAAGCAGTTAGAAACACTTACCTCTCACATCGGCAATATACGGCTTAAAGCTGCAGAAGAGAGAGTTGGTTGGTTTCTTTTAAATCTATTTTCTAATAATTATGCTCTCTCAAATGTATTACAGTTGCCATATAATAAGGGGATTATAGCATCTTATCTCGGGATGAAAGCTGAAACTTTCTCTAGAGCATTGAATGATCTAAAGAAAAAGGGTTTTCAAATAAAAAGTGACGTGGTAATAATGCCTAATATAAAAGCTTTATGTAGCTTTTGCGATGTTAGTATATATCCTCGCTGTCCTCGTTATAATAAGAATGAATGCCCGTTATTACAGTAGCTCGGGTTATTAACTTGATTAATGTTAAATTTTAATTATAAGGCAATTTAGGTGATGACTCTAAAAATCCTCGAGCTTTTATAATAAATTCTCTAGGCTGGTGTAATAAATTAAAATCCAGTTCCCTTTTTTGATCTGGCAAAGGAAACAATGTCTTACACTGAGTAAAGTTTTGTAAATAATAAGTACCTAGGAAATTGCGTGCCTCTAGGTCAATTATTATTTGATTAATATCATCCTCATTTAAGATACTTGTGTGTACAGTAGTTCTTACCTCAAAAGGTGTATTACTGCTACATAAATAATCCAGGGTTTGGAAAACAGCTTTTTGATTTTTACATTTTGTTATTTGCAAAAATTTACCTGCTGGAGCTTTATAATCTAAAGCTATATAATCTATCAGCTTTTGCTCGCATAAACTTTTTATCATGGTTGGATTTGTCCCGTTAGTATCTAATTTGATTTTAAAGTTTAAAGACCTAACCTTTTCCAAGAATAATTTTAACCCTGGATATAGAGTACATTCTCCTCCTGATACTACCACTCCTTCTAATAGTTTTTGCCTACTCTGGAGAAAGTGCCATATTTCGTTTATATGTTTCTTCCCTTTATTTGTTAAAACGATGTCCGGATTATGACAATAAAGGCATCGAAAATTACATCCGATAAACCACAAAATACATGCACTAAGATTTGGAAAGTCTTGAAGCGTAAAAGGGGTAATATCATAAATAGGCGGTTTTTTATAATAAGTAGTTTCTATTGGCATTGATGTGTGTTACCTCTTAAATTTAACTAGAGGAGTTTTGCTTAAAATAAACTCTTTGTTCATATTCCCCTTTTTTGCCAACATTAAAACTATCTACAGGGCGGTAGTATCCCATAACCCTTGTCCAAGTAAGGACTTTCTGGCCGCAATAAGGACATTCCAATTGATTACCGGAGAGATAACCGTGTTTGTTACATGTAGAAAAAGTGGGAGAAACAGTAATATATGGTAATTTATAATTCTCAATTACAGTTTTTACAAAATTTTTACAGGCAATAGGAGACGTAAAATTTTCATTCGTATAAAGATGTAAAACAGTACCGCCGGTATACTTACATTGTAATTTATCCTGTTTTTCCAGAGCCTTAAATGGATCATCTGTAAAATGAACAGGAAGTTGGCTACTATTTGTGTAATAAATATTTTCGGAATAACCGGACTGGGTAATATCAGGAAAGTATTTTTTATCTTCTTTAGCAAACCGGTAAGTAGCTCCTTCTGCCGGAGTTGCTTCAAGGTTGTAGAGGTTACCGGTTTCTTCTTGATATTTTTTTAGTTCCTTACGCATAAATTCCAGAATTTCTAAACACAACTCTATGCCTTGCTCAGAAGCAATATCATAAGCGCTATCACTGAAATTTATTAACATCTCATTCATACCATTAACACCTATAGTACTAAAATGATTTTTAAAATCTTTTAAGTATCGAGCTGTGTAAGGATATAATCCACGATTGTACATTTCCTGAACAAATTTACGTCTTTTTTCCAATACGGATTTACATAAATTCATTAAATACTTTAATTGATCAAAAAGTCCCTTTTTATTCTTTTTAAACTTATACCCTAGTCTTGCCATATTAATGGTGGTTACACCGATTGAACCTGTCATTTCTGCTGAGCCAAATAATCCGTTTCCACGTTTTACTAATTCCCTTAAATCCAGTTGAAGGCGACAGCACATACTTCTTACAGACTCAGGGGAATAAGCTTCCGGATTAGGAATTTTGTTCCCTTTATCATCTAAAACGTATTGACTGCCGATAAAATTCTGAAAATAAGAACTACCCATTTTAGCAGTATTATCAAACAGAGCTTTAGCGGCTTTCGAATCCCAATCAAAATCTTCGGTAATATTTACTGTAGGTATAGGAAACGTAAAAGGCTGTTTATTACTATCCCCTTCCGTCATTATTTCGTAGAAAGCCTGATCTATAATTTCTATTTCAGGCTGAAAGTTTTTATAAGTTAAGTCCTTCAGAGAGTTTACATTTCTTGCATTGGCTCTTGTTAATACTTCTTTATCATCTTGTAAGTTTTCAAACAAATGCTCGTTATTAATGCAGGGAATTTGCTCCTGAAGGTCTTTTGGAATCTTGAAATCCAAGGTAATATTAGTAAATGGGCTTTGTCCCCATCGGGTAGGCATATTTAAGTCATAAATAAATTTCCTTAATAACCTTTTTACCTGATAAAAATTAAGATTATCTTTAAATACATATGGGGCAAGATAAGTATCAAAAGAACTAAGTGCTTGCGCCCCTGCCCATTCGGATTGTACAACGCCTAAGAAATTTGCTATTTGTCCTAATGCTTCATTAAAATGCTTTGGCGGACGACTTGAAACCCTACCTAAAACACCATTAAATCCCTCATTTAAAAGAACCCTTAAACTCCAACCTGCGCAATATCCCGTAAGACTGTCCAGGTCATGAATATGAATATCCGCCATGCGATGTGATAACATTTCTTCTTCTGAATAAACATTATCTAACCAGAAATTTGCTATTATTTTTCCTGCAGTCTGGTTAATTAATGAGGCATTAGAATAACTTACGTTGGCATTAGCTTTGATTCTCCAATCTTCTTTATTGATATATTCTTCTATGGTTTCCTTACAGCTAATTTTAGTATCCTTTGCTGCCATATTAATTAGATTTTGCTCGTTTTGAAAATGAATAAAATATTCCAAAACTTTAAACAACTTTGCTTTAGCCAAATTTTTGTAAATTAATATTATATTATTTTCTGTTTCTTTTTGCTTTTTTAAGCTTGAAATTAAACTAATAAAGAACTTCTTGGGTATCCTAGTTTTAGCACTATAAAATGCTTCCTGTAAGCTATTGTATATTGAAATCGGTAAATGATTAATTAGAGATTCTTTGGTTATTTTCTTATTATCAAAGACATTCATTACGGCCTCATTAAATTAATTTCAAATTCTATTGAATACCCATCTATTAAATTCCGAACCAATTTAGCAACTATGTAAAAACAAAAAATTGATTTAGATCAAAGATTAAATAAATCTAATTCTATATTTTTATTAACAACTAAGTTGCACTAATTATTTTTATGAAAACGTTAAAACCATTAACTCTTTCTGGCCAACAAGTATTACCGTTAATCGAGGGAGGTAAAGGAATCTCAGTTAGTAACGGTCAAAGTGCTGGAGCGTGGGCAGCCACCGGAGCGGTTGGAACTTTTTCCGGCGTATACGGAGATTATTATGATGAAACGGGGAAGTTTATACCATTGATTTTTAAAGGAAAAACTAGGAGTGAACGAAGTATAGAGCTAACTAATCATGCTATAAAAGCAGCTATATCCCAAGCTAAGATAGCGTACGATCTGTCAGGAGGAGCAGGACGTATCCATATGAATGTATTATGGGGGATAAGCTCAGTTGAGTATTTTCTTCAGGAAGTGTTAAAAAATACAAAAAATTTAATTCATGGAGTAGTGTGCGGAGCTGGTCTGCCGTTTAAGTTGGCTGAAATAGCTTCTCAACACAAAGTTTTCTATTACCCTATAGTTTCTTCGGCGAGAGCTTTTAACCTATTATGGAAACGATCATATATAAATTTTAGGGAATGGCTTGGCGGAGTAGTATATGAAGATCCTTGGAAGGCTGGAGGGCATAATGGAATAAGTAATAACGAAGATTGTGACCTTCCTGAAAATCCTTACCAAAGAGTTGTAGCTATTAGGCAAATTATGAGGGAATGTGGTTTGCACGATATTCCGATTATAATGGCTGGTGGGGTGTGGTTTTTGAGGGATTGGGAAAATTGGATTAATAACACCGAAATTGGACCAATTGCTTTTCAATTCGGAACTAGAGCTTTACTAACGGTGGAAAGCCCTATTTCTGATAGTTGGAAACAGAAACTTTTAGATCTAGATCCTGCTGAAATTAAGTCTAATCACTTTAGTCCGACAGGATTTCATTCATTGGCCGTAGTAAATAACTTTATAAAAGAACTTCAAGGCAGGTCACTTAGGCAAGTATATTATTCCCTTACGCCTACCGAGGAACGAAAAATGGCTTTTGTGATTAACAAAATTAAGAATAAGGCTATTTATTTAACTGATGAAGATAATCAAAAAGCTAATTGCTGGATAAAAGCAGGGTTTAACAAAACCATGGTTACTCCTGATTCAAGCCTAATTTTTATTACTCAGGAAAAGTATAATGAAATAAGAGAGACCCAAATAAATTGTACTGGCTGCCTAGCTTATTGCCGTTTTAGCAATTGGTCTGAGAAAAAAGAAGTGGCAGAAGGTAAAATTCCTGACCCACGTTCTTATTGTATCAGGAGAACTTTATACAATATTTCCCATGGAGGAGATATACAAGAAAATCTGATGTTTTCTGGGAAGTTGGCCTATTTGTTTGCGCAAGATCCTTTTTACAAAAATGGTTTTATTCCTACTGTTAAAGAGCTAATTAATCGAATATTAACGGGTAATTAACGTTGTAGGGTATCTTAAAAGTCAGCAAATATTCTAAAATTACATATAATAACTATACTTAAATTTAATAGACTACTAAGTAAAATGTTCAATTTTGTTAAATTCTTAAAAACTATACCTCCATACTCCTATGGAATATGTTTATTAGGTATGATTTCAGGTATGACCTTTAATTTAATTTCTTTTACTATACCTTATAACTTGGCTGAAGCTAAATATTCTTCTACTTTTGTAGGGTTAATATTCTTAACCTCCTTACCATATTGTTTAAAACCGATTTTAGCTCCATTTATTGACAAATATTCAATACCTTTTTTGTGTAAGGGACTTGGCCATAGGAGAGGGTGGGCTATCGCAATTCAAGTATGTTTATTAATTTCTATATCAGTATTTTTAATAATTGAGCCTACCTATAATCCCCTCATAACTATTATTGTTATGCCAGTTATATCTCTTTGTGCCGCTCTCCAGGATATTGTTTTAGACGCTTATCGTATAGAACATGCCAAAACTGAACAGGATCTCTCCCTTATAAGCACCTTTAGCATTACAGGATTCCGTATAGGGATGTTAATAGGTAGTGCAGGAGGATTGTATATTTCCAACATATTAAATTGGCATTATGTTTATTTATGCGCTTTCGTAGTTATTCTGCTTGGGCCAATAATCATTTTACATGTTACAGAACCTCGTATATTAAAACGTAAAACCGCAACCAGTTTATTATCTTCTACAGAATATCTTCAAGTAATTAAGGATAGTTTTAGATTATTAAAAATAAAAAATCCAAAATGGTTTTTAATAATTTTATTTATATTATTGTATAAATCGAGTGATACAGTGCCGGCTGCTATGAGTTCACTAGTACTTATAGATTTGTCTTTTACCACTACCGAGATAGCAGGTATATCTAAAGCCTATGGCCTTTTATTAATGATCATGGGCGGTGCTATAGCGGGTATAATAACAGCTAAAGTAGGAATTGTGAAAAGCGTTTTTATATGTGGTATTTTTCAGTTGATGTCACCACTTATGTTTGCGATATTATCCATAATGGGTAATAATATCTTAATAATGTTTCTAACTATTACTCTGCAGAACTTTACTTCAGGCTTAGGAGGCACTGCGTTAGTGATATATTTTTCCATTCTTTGTGATAAGCAGTTGGTAGCTACACAATTTTCTATCATTTCTTCTTTCAGCTCATTTTCACGTATACTCCTCTCTTTCTTATCTGGAGTGGCCGCGTCATACGTGGATTGGACTACCTTTTTTATTTTCAACATTTTAATAAGTGCAATTTTCATACCTATATTTTTATTAATCTATAACTTAACTGTGTGTAAGAAAGTGGAAAATAGCTGATTACAATTTACATCTATGCAGGATTTAGAAGTAACAAGCAACGATATTACACTTAAAGACGTTAATCTTAATAATATAGTTATCAACGATAATAATGGTAAGAAGCAGGCTTTACATTTAAAAGGAAAAAGTTTAGTAAAAAGAAATATTAATTTTATATCTGGAAAAGGTGTTATCGTAAAAGGATCAAATGCCCAAATTAAGGGGGATATAACAGGTGCAATTATAAAAAATAATAAAGGTTATCTAAAACAGCCCTATCTGGTATAAGGGACGGATAATATTTTTAGAACAAATAGTTATATTTCCTAGTATACTATCTTACCAGTTTTATTAGTAATAATATATCTGGTGCAGGCTTATCCTTAAGAGCACTCCAATATGCTAAAGTAAGTACTAGAAAAATTTAGGACTTCTCTAAATTTTTTGATCAGATTTTTCGAAAAAACCACAACTTATATTGAATGGCGGGGAATATGGAACACGTTGCGAACCTTAAACCAGAACCATAGACTTGCAATTATAAATATCCACCTTTACTAAAAAGGAAGTATAGCTGACATATCCTGTATGTGAATGATATTTTTTACTTTTACCAAAATCATATCCTATTTCTATATTTACAGGCCTTGATCTTTTTATTTTTAACGAACTCCCTACTTTGTAAAGTGTCTTCTGTAATTTACTTGATGGTGTAATGAGTGATTCTATACCGTCTAAAATTGTTATTGTAGTGTTATCGTTATTGGAACTAAGTGTATTCGTATATTTTACGTGTATTCAGGTATTATTAAATATGAATCCAGTTCAATTGCTTTGCTTACCTTGATACCAACTAACCCAGTGGTTTTATCCACCTTCCTTGCTGCTACTCCTCTGTTAAAGCCAACTCCTTTTTCTTGATACTTGCTTATGTGCAACTCATCATATGTAATACCTATGTTTTGGTATTATGTGCACCTTACCTTGAGTTATATAATCGTAGTATAATCCCAGTTTACTGTCATATAAATCGCTTTCAGTCTTTGCATACGAAATATCTCCGCTTAAAAGTTCATATTATAACTTGACTTACATTAGAATTGGACATATTCATTCTTTGCCACCATAAGTATAATAAATGATTAACTATTAGTACTATAAAACATGAAGCTATGACATCACTTAAGAAATGCCCTCCCATTAGAATCCGACTAAGACCAACTAGAGATCCAAAAAGTAATCCGATTATATAGATTGTATTAAAAGTAAAATTCTTTTTTTGAAGTTCAGAAGGTTTTTTTACTTTTCTTTTTAAAGTTAAGAGATTGGGTAACTGCAAATTATTATATGATGACATATAAGCAAAAACAGTAAAGTAATATGCTGTTGCTGCATGTCCAGATGAGAATGAACAATTATGATTGCACTGATCAGATATAAACAATGCAGGACTAAAGCTTTTAAAACCATTAAAATAGGTAGTTTGCATAGGCCGTGCTCTTCCAAAATTTTCTTTAAGTATACAGTTAACAATTAATCCTGGACCTATAAGTCCTGTAATAATCAAATAAAAAGTTGAGGATAGCAAGATATTTTTAAGTTTTTTGTACTTAAGTAATTTGTATAACAAATAAGCTATACAGCTAGCTGTAAGCAACTTAGTAGCTATTGGTATTACTTTAAAAAGGTATAATACTAAAAAATTATTTTTATAAATAAACCCCTGAATATTAGAATAAAAAAACTTAGAAAATCCTATATCCAAGTTTGGGCAAAATATAAGTATAACTAAAGAGAAACCTGATATAATGATTGTGCTATAAATTAAATGTGTATTAATCATTCCCAACTAGTAAAAAAATTGCAATCATCTCTTAAGAAGCAATAAACCATAATATATACTAAGTTCATAAATAAATGAAGTATAAAGATTGACTCAATTATGAACTTTTTTGAATTTAACAAACAATTTCCTTTGAATTTGCTTCAGAATATTTTATCAGAATTAGATATAATAATAAACATGTTTTTCATATGACTTTTATATAACTTGAATAACAATTTGATATCTTATTGTTAATACATCTATAAATTTGTATTTGACAAATGCAAAGTAATCACCGACTCTTAACCAGAACTACCATTAGTTGTGTGATTCATAGAAATTGTTTTAATTTTTTCACCGCAAAATTTTGATGTGTCAACACTTTTCCGGACAAACAATCACGCGGTTTTTTGTAATGCTTTAGTCTCCGTTAATGCTTCAAATTCTGCCGGTGATAAATAATAATTAGCTGAATGAATCCTGATACGGTTGAACACTTCAATATATTCAAATATTACATTCTTAGCCTCCTTTCTGCTTTTAAATTTACACTGATGGGTCAAACTCAGTTTTAAGAGTATGAAACAACCTCATTATCCCAATAATCTCCCCCCTTATGGCTAATACTCTGGATAATATGCTTTATAATTCCCACATGGCGTCAATAACGTAAGCGTTCGGGGAAGGTGGACTAGAAAAGAAGGGAATAAGGAGTAAAATTTCTTGAATAAAAAACTCAGGAGATTTTATGGCAAGAAGGAAGCGAACATACATATCACGCGAGCAAAAGGAAGAAATTACAAAAGAACTAATACAAGCCAATTGCAATATAAAATTATTGGCAGAAAAATATCAAGTAACGGTAAGGACACTGAGTAAATGGAGAAACGATTACTACAAAGAAGAAGAGAAAAAGCAACCAAAACTGGAGCAACATTTTGTAGAAGTTCAGGTAGGAAGCGATATAAAAAAGAGCTATCTTAAAAAAGTAGAATTATTATTAGATAATCATAGATGCAGTATAGAGGGGAGACTAAATAGCGAGCAACTGATAAAAATCCTGCAAATACTGGAGGAAGCTTGATGTTAAATCCGGATAGCAGTTGCCGAATATACCTGTGTACAGGCCACACGGATATGAGAAAAGGCGTACATAGTTTATCTATACTTGCACAAACAATAATATCTGATAATTTCAAGGTAGGAGCGTTATTTGTATTTCGAGGCAAGAGCGCAGATAAAATAAAAATACTATGGTGGGACGGACAGGTTGCGTCAAGAAGTACACAGAAGAAGCATCTAGATGTGTACATGTTTTAGCAAAGATGGAGGTAGGCCCTCCGAAGCCGCTGATCACACAGAGGCTTCAAACTACCTAATGCTGCTGCGATCCAAAAGATGTGGTGGTGAGCGATTTAGGAAAAGGCATGATCAGCATGTCAAGTAAGTATTTAGGAGATGAGCGAAAGCGAACCATACGATGAGGTGTCGAGACCCGAAAATGTCATCAAAACCAAGTGCCTTGTCTCACTTGGGATAAATCTAGCGGTTATGTGAGTTTTGGTTAGATGATGGCCGGCATACAGATGGCATGAACTAAATATAGGCTTTGTTAAGAAACTTGAGAAACTCTCAGAATATCCTGGAGAAATCCAGACAGGCCAGCTGGTTCTGAGAGTGGCGGATCAGATTATAGTAGTGATGAAGCTTTTGTAATGAAAGTGGAGCAAAGAGTCTGACCTGATGCATGTTATATTTACAAATCAACTCTTTAATCGGAGAAGGAAGATGCATAATAATAACAAACCATTCCAGATTGATAGGTGTTTGATTTATCAATCCTGGCTAGCTGTGAAAGCAAACCATGGAGCAGCTGGGATTGACAATTTGGATATTAAAGCAATAGAAAAGGATTATAAGGATTATAAGGACCTACTTTATAAATTGTGGAACAGAATGAGTTCAGGAAGTTATATGGCCTCAGCAATCAAGAAGGTAGAAATACCAAAGAATGATGGTAAGGGTGGTATAAGGATTTTAGGTATACCTACTGTTTTAGACAGGGTAGCTCAGACTGCGGTAGTAAAACTATTAGAACCAAGATTAGACAACAGGTTTGATCAAGATTCTTATGGCTATAGACCAAATAAGTCTGCTCATGATGCACTCACACAAGCCAGAGCAAGATGCCTTAAAATCCCCTATATTATTGATCTAGACATTAAGAGCTTTTATGATAACATTCCCCATGATAAATTAATGGAGATAGTTGAGCAAGAGATCCATGAAGTATGGGTTAAGCTGTATATTATGAGATGGATTAAGGCCGATATGCAAGATTCCAAAGGAAATATTACAGAAAGAACTAAAGGATTAAGTCAAGGCGGAGCCACTAGCCCGTTACTTGCTAATGCTTATCTGGATGTAGTATTTGATAAATGGATGAGAGCTAATTTTCCAAAGATTCCATTTGAGAGATACGCAGATGATATAGTAGTGCATTGCTATTCGCTAAAACAAGCTAAATATGTACTTGAAATGATCAAGGACAGGATGATAGAGTACGGACTAGAAATACATCCTGACAAGACCAAGATAGTATATTGTAGACAGGAGGAAAGAAGAGAGAAGCAACCTGAAGAAGTTAGCAACAAGTTTGATTTCTTAGGGTATGGTTTCAAAACCAGAACTACCATTGACAAGTTTAATGGAAAGCGGATGGATAGCTTTACTCCGGCAATTAGCGATAAATCCAAGAAGAAAATCAAAGACAAGATAAGAGAGCTTAGGATCTACAATTACACCAGCTGTAGTGCAAAAGAAATAGCCAATATGCTAAGGAGCAAAATAGTTGGTTGGATCAACTACTATGGCAAGTTTAGGAAATCTGAACTATATGATGTATTTGAGGTTTTAAATAAAGCTATTCTTAAATGGATAAAGAAGAAATACAAAATAACAAGTACTAAGAAAGCGCATCAAAAGTTCATAGAACTGCAAGATGGCAAGGTATTTGCACATTTTGTTCTTCTTCTACCGCAAGTGGTTAACGCAACAGGAAGAGCCGTATAAATCGAGAGGTTTAAGTCCGGTTCTGTGAGAGCCTGGAGAATCATCTCTGGGCTACTCGGCGATTTTGCTTATATTACAAGCAGCTAGATAGCGGTAAATTCACGTGGCCAAAGTTAGAGGAGAAAAAAACATTGATAATAACAAGAGCACAACTGAGTATGTTAATGGAAGCGATTGATTGGAGGAATCCGGTAAGGTCTGAGGGTCCGAAATACGTAGCTTAAAACGATTAAAAATGGAAAACAAGATAAGTAATTTACCGCCCGAAATAGAGTCATTACATAAGCTAATTGCTAGTTTACACGGCAAGAACCGGGAGCTACTTAAGCAAAATAACAATTGGTCTTCTAAATACCAGAAACTATCAAATCAAAATACGGAACTGTCAAAGAAAAATACTGAATTATTGGACCGAGTGAATAAACTGGAGGAACAATTAAAGCTTTTGAAAGCAAAAAGATTCGGTAAATCATCAGAAAAGCTAGAGCATAAAATAGATATAGTAGAAAGATTACTGGAAGAGGAGGAGTCGTTATTAGGATTCCAGTCAAATAGTACCACTTTTATAGTTGAAAAAATAGCCGAGATATATGAAATTGAATCCCAGATCCGTGGATTAAAACCGGAACATAAAAGTTCGCAGGGAAAAATCAAAAGGGTTAGTAGATGAACTCTTTGTTGGACTTAATAAAGCATATAAACAATTACCGAATAAAAGCTCTACTTCCAAGGCTATCAAATATGCTCTTAATAATGAGACGGCATTAAGGAAACAGCGAAACTTAATAATATAAATCCTGTTAAATATTTACATAAAGTTTTTGAGGTTATTCAGGATTGTAAGGCTAATCACATCGAAGACCTTCTCCCATGGAATATTAAATTATAATAAATTAAATAGTCTCTCCGTCAAAATTCTAAATTTTTGATGTAATTTTAAGAGTTTTAAAAGTCAATCATCGCATTTTTATTTTTTTGGGGGATTTCTTTACCAAAAAAATAAAATTTAGGTTCTATGATGGCAAAAACTCACAATTTACTCATGATTCTCCCTTGAGCAATGCTAATTGCTTAAATTATTAGGATTTTCGGAACATTATTATGCGGTGGATTCTTTGAGAATATTAGTGATTCTACGCAAATTCAAGCCAACGGCGGAGATAAGAGGATTAATGATATCTCCAATTATTCCCTTAAGATAGTTTCTGCCCATACGACCAAAATTCTTTAGATGACCTATTATTGGTTCAATTGCACTTCTCCGCTTTTGCATCTTTTTGTCATCGATTGATAAAGCTTTCTTGGTCTTGGCGGTAAAAACCTTGCCTTTTTCTTTGAAGTTATGGCCGGTATAACCAAGATCTACAAAAATTTTGCTAGTCTCAGGACTTAGCTTGCGCATCTCCGATACCGTTTGATCTAAAGTATGCCCGTCGTAGGGGTTACCGTGAAAAGATTTAACTCCAAGAACAAAGTTGCCTCGACCGCTTACTGCAATCCCGACTTTGTTACCAAATTCGTAAGGTTTATTCATTTTACCCTTACCGATACACTCTACCTCCGGAGCATGAAAGCTATAAATTATCTTGTGCTCTTTTTTATAAATATCCTTGTCCTTTTTCTTAAGTACAGACTGGGCATGAATATTTTTAACTCTTGTTAAAATGGCGCTGTCCTCAGCAGATAGTTCTAATCTTGATTCTTCTATACCTCTGCGGCATATACGGATCAACCTACCTAAGCGGACTTTTAAGCTTATCATTATTTTTCTACGTTGCCTTGCCTTACTATCTTCCTTGTACTTCCAAAGCTTGATCGTCTTATATTTAAAAGTCTTGGCATATGTCTCGTTAAGCGAAATACCGAGTCGTCTACAAAGATCTACTACTTTTGCTCTTGCGGTCTCCATTAAATGTACGTCATGTGGATGTTTGATATTCTTAATCTGTACAGTCGTATCTATAATCGCCGATTCCAAGTCTTTTTTTTGAGTGTTCCGACCTTCAGTCCTATACGCAAAAGCTCTTTTAGAATCTCATTATACCCTTCTTCTCCAAGAGCATTGCGGAATCTACGTATAGTCGCCTCCGATACGTCAATATCTTGTTGCATATATTCATAGCCGCAAAAATATTGCCAATATATATTTTCCTTTAGTTCTTCTTCTGTAAACGAATCAGAACCGTTATACATGGCTTGTAGCATTGATAGTCCTAGCATTACTCTATGATCCTTCTTATTTCTACCGAATTGCTTGATTTCAATCTTAAGCAATGCTTTAGCTTCTAGTTCAGACCAATTTACCAATTCCCTTAGTTTATATAATTTGTTTTTAGGATTTAGTTTTATAGATAACTTTTCGTCAAATAATCTTTCTTGTTTTTGAGAAAAACTAATATTTTTTATAGGCATATACTTTAAAATCCATAAGCTTTATGCGCTAATTATACCATTTTCTTATGGATTTCGTAAGCCATTTATAACATGAAACCACTTGTTAATTCAGGAAAGGGGAGTTTTGACGGAAAGACTAAATAACAAGAGCGGGTTCCCCGAACGCTTACACTAATTTTAGAAGATTAGCATTTGCTTCTCATTCTGTAAATCTGGGTAGGTCCATTCCATTAATATTCCATTATAACTCTGATAAAACGGCTAATCATTGGTAGGATAAAAAGATAAGATAACCTAGCTCATGGATTACTTAAGAAAAATTTAATAACTTCTAATTCTTGAGTTGTAGGGTTACTCATAAGATAATTAAAAAAAGAAGCCCAAGTGCTTATATGAACAAAATTCCATGTTATAGAAATACTATCTTCAATAGTTAATACATGATGTAACCAATTATGAGGGAAAAAAACTATTTCTCCTGCATCAAGAATATCAATAAAAGCTGGTTCTGTTTGTTTAAAATTAGGAAATTTAGAGTGATTAGGATTGTCTATATCTACAAATTTATTACTTTGATAAAGAAATTCTTTTTGAGATGGATTATATATAATAACCTTTTTCTTACCATAGATCTGGCACAAAATGGCATCTGAGCACCAAGGATCATAATGTAATTTAGTTTTTGCTCCTTTTGCAGAAATAAAAATTCCTTTTGCAGGAAATATATCTTTACTAGGGTCAAGTTTCTTAACACTAGAATATGGTAGTAAATAATTGTCCTTAGGAAGAAAGTAAGGTAACTTCCAGTAGTTTTTTATCTTATTAAAAAAATTATCTGCCCATACAAAATCACGATTTTTAAAGCGTGTATACCACCTGACATAAGGAACAACTTCATTACTATTTAAATTTAAGTTTTTTTCTTGTCCAAAATATTTATTTATATAATCACTTAAAGTAATTATATCTATTAAATTAAATAAATCATCATAAAGTTGTACTTCTTCATTGCTATAATTGTTTATAAAATAATCTGGATTCCATATATTTTTTGCTTTCCAGTCTTTCATTCCATCAGTAATAATAACAGGTTTGTTTTTTTTTAAATACATTTCCTGAAATTCCTCAATACTGATATGACTTTTTCTATCAATTAGATTCATATATACCTTTATATATAATATAGATTATGAATTTAGAGTACTTTTCTATTTTATTTATAAAAAGACTCTAGCTAATAACCATCTAATATTTTTAATAATTTATCACAAATTTTTATTACCTGAGAATTATCATTAATCCAAGAGCTGTGATTATAATCCATGGTTATTACCTTAAATAATTTATTCTTTAGTAATTTATCTAAATTATTAGACTCAGTATTTTCAGCATAATATTTATAAATTTTATACATATCTTCTGATCCTAAATCATTTTCTGTTTTCAGTGCTTTAAACAACACAATATTTGTATAATTCGACATTCTTGAATTCAATGATGGTAAGTAATTATAATGAATAGTATGATTTTCTGATAGTTGACTATTTGTTTTTAAGGTCACAGTTTTATAATTAAAAAATGGATCTACAAGTATAGTATTTGTAACAGTATTGTCTGTATTTATTAATTGTCTAGCGACTTCAAAAGCCAATACAGCACCAAAGCTCCATCCAAATAAATTATATGGACCTTCAGGCTGTATTGATTTTATATAACAAATATAATCATTAGCTAACTTTTCAAATGTTATATAATTAGTACAATCTACACCAAATTTATTTTTAAGGTAATAATGATAATTATTGAATAATACTAATTTTTTATCATGCAAGTTTGGTACCATATTATTAAAGTAACTTTCTGCACCACCATCTCCTGGTGGAAACATAAATAAGCTATTATGATTGCCTTTTATTATTTCATTAAATACTACATATGGTTCAAAATCATCAAAATCGCTCATTGTATACTCTGTGCCATCTTTATCAGTACAATGAGTTATTATCCCTTTTAATCTTTGTTTAAATAATCTTGCTAATTTAGTTGTAGTTTTTTTATCTAGCTTACTTGTTATACTAAACTGCAAACTACCATCTATAACTATTCCATTTATATTGATTATATTATAGTCATGGTTAGCCTTATGCACAGACTCACCGCTATGTTCATTAGTAATATTCCAAAAATTCTGTACCTGTACT
>Ga0214919_10005155_pt1 | contig 18691 bp, 21 predicted proteins | sample LL1503_MetaG_FD_177994 | JGI IMG/M metagenome (GOLD analysis project Ga0214919, IMG submission 177994) | Freshwater microbial communities from Lake Lanier, Atlanta, Georgia, United States - LL-1503 | ecosystem: Environmental > Aquatic > Freshwater > Lake | place: USA: Georgia | collected...
TAATTTCCAATATGTGTCTCCTGTATTTATTTTATTATGTGTTATTCTATATATTTCTAATTTATTATCTACATAATATTTATTTGCTACATCATTATCTAATAATGGATTTGGACTATTTTGTATATATATATTATTATCTAAATTTAAATTATTTTTTAATATTAAATTATTATCAATTGTTAAATCATTATTAACAACTAAATTTTCTTTAACAAGAATACTATTATTAACTGTTAGATCATTATTAATTAATGTATTATTATTATAAGATGATATTTTAGATACATTTAAATTTAAAATTTCTAAAGTTCCATATAAATTGTAATTAGGTAATATGGATACATTTGTATTTGAATTATAGTCTATATTATTTATTAATTTAAAAGTTTTAGATGTTGTGTCAAAACCTAAAAAACCATATTTTACTATATTATTATCATACCAAGGAAATACAAACCCTCTATTATTAACTTTATCAATGGAATTAAAAGCAAATTCTACTAATACATCATTTATTTTTAAATTTTTTGAATTTATAATAAAAAAATTTTCATTAATTATATTAGTATTATATTCTAAATTTCCTGTAAATTTAATATAATTTGCATTTAAATTTATATTTTCTGAATTTAAATTTATTATATTTGTAAATGAATTAATTTCATCTTTTAATATATTTAAATATCCAATTGAAGCTGAAGAAATATTAATATTATCACCCAATATACTCTATATATTTTGCGAACTAATCTAATTATTTATTAAATTTAATATATCTGTATAATCATTATAATCAACAATAGTTCTATACATAATATTAAATTATATTAAAAATATTATTAAATAATATTTAATATTATATTATATAATAAATATGAATTTTACAGATAAAAAAGATAAAATATTAATTCAACCATTTAATCCATATAATTATTATGATACTTTAGAAAATAAAAATAAAGAAGATATATTAAATAAATACACAATAGCATTGGAAGTTGGTAATACAAATATTGGTTCTATTATTAATATTATTAATAATAATTTTTATCCAAATTATAAAAATAATAATGGTGATACTTCTTTACATCTTTTAATAAAAATTAATAATAATTTTTTAAATGAAGATAATAAATTACATATATTTAAAATTTTAATTAATAATGGAGCTGATTATAGTATTAAAAATAATTTATCACAAAATATTTTACATCTATGTTTTAAAAATAATTTATTTAAAATTATAGATTATGTTTATTCAGAATTAGAATATACAAGAATTAATAGTAATATAGATATTAATAACAAAAATTATTTAAATTATTTATTAGATAGTGATCAAATATTATTAAAAAAAAATAATGATTTTATTATTAAGAAAAAAAAATATATATATAATTTTAATAATTTAAAAAATAACAATGATATTTTTAATAAATTAGAAAAAAATATTATTAAAAATATTATTGATAATAAAATAAAAGAAATTGAAATAGAAGTAAAAAATTTAGAATATAAAGAAAATATTATTGATTTAAATAATATTAATAATTTAAAATCTGAATTTTCAAAAAATAATATTAATACTATATTTAAAAAATTTAAATTAAATAAATTTACAAATAATGATGATTATAAAAAATTATATAATAAAATAGATTATCCATCATTAAAACAAAATATAAAAAAAATAATGGATATACTGAAAATACCAGAATTAAATAATATAAATGATTATTTAGATAATCATATAAACGATATTAATAAAAATATTATAAATGATAATATAAAATATATATATTATTTAGATTTATATAAAAGTATTTTTGATTATATTATTGATAGTATAAATACTATAATATTTTATAATATAAAAAAATAGATATATAATGAATTAAATAATTTAAAATTAAATGATTTTGAATTTAATAAATATTATGATTATAATGAGTTAGATGATACAAAAGAAAAAGAGTTGATAAAAAAATTTTTAAATAAAAAATCTTATTTAGATAACTATATAATAAATAATATATATAATGATTATATAATTAATATATATTATGATAATAATTATTATGATATGTATGATTTATATGAAATAAAATATTATCAACATGAAGAAAATTTAAAAAATTTAAAAAATTTAAAATTACTAATGGATAATAAAAAAATTAATATTAATAATTTAATTAATGATTCAATATATGATTCTATTATACATTGTAGTGATAATTATATTAATTATAATTATATCTTATTATTAATAGATATTATAAAAAATAATATAATAAATAATAAATTATCTGATATTAAAGATGATATATTAGAAAAAATTAATTTTAAAATTAATTTATATAATAATGATTTAATAAATATATATCTAAATAATTTAATAGCAGAATGTGATAATAATACTAGTTTATATAATTTAATACCAATTACTATTAAAAATATTTTTACTAATAAAAATATTAATATATTTAATTATATTAAATTAGATATTATAGATGTATAGAAAAATAATAATAATAATAATAATATAATTAATTTTATTAATAATTCAAATATTGATATTAATACTATTTTTGATTTAATTTATGATATTATTAAAAAAATTATAAATAATAATAAAGATGATTTATTTGATATTATAGTAGATATGATAACTAATTTATTAAAAAAAGAAAAAAATATTATATATTTAAAAAAAGATACCATTAAAGATGAATTTATATTAATTATGGATAGATTTATACTAGTTGTGTTAAATAATGATAATTTAAATAAAAAATATAATAAAAATAATTTTGATGACAATAAAAATATTATAAATGAAGATTTAAAAAAATTATTTATTGAATTAGATAATGATTATAATGATTTTGAAGAAATATATGACAAATATATATCTAATTATGTAATTAATTTATATGAATTATTAATATTGTATATTTATAAATATAATATAAATATGTATAAATTAATAATAAATATATATAAAAGTAATAATTTATATTTAAAATTATAATATGTTTTTAAAAAAATATGAAAAAAATATCAGATAATTTAAATAATATTAAAGAAATTTTTAATAAATCCAATACTATTAATAATGAAATGAATAATATTAATAATGTTGATCTAAATAATATAGATAATAATAATAAAATTAGAAAAACACGTATTCATATAGATAGTAGTTATAGAAATAAAATACCTAAAAATATATTAAGTAATATTAAATATCTTAATAATAATCCTCTATATTTTATTAAAAATAGTTCTGAAATTATTATTTATTGTCATAATCATAATTATTAGCAAGATGATAGAATAGTTATTAATAATGTAAAAGGAAAAGAATATAATTTAACAAATGCATTATTAATATCTATTAATGATCAATATATAAAAATATATCATGAAAATCATAATATAATTGATTATTTATCATCATAGTTATACTCAGAAATTTATATATCAATAAGTGGTGTAATAGGTAATAAAAAAAATGGAACATTTTACAATAATATACCAATAAATATAATAAATAAGAAACATTTAATATATATTAAAAAAGAGGATGGAAAATATAACAATAATTATTACTATATAAAAATACCAATAATTCCAGATATAACAGATACATATAATGATTTAATTAATATATATTTTCATAATATAAATAGTATTCCAACTAGTTCAATAAATGCTAATTTTCCAATTACAGTTGATAATATTAATGGATATCATATTATAAATAATATATATAATAATAATTTTTTTTCTATCAATGTTGATCTTTTTTCTATTAATAATTCTAATTCTAATTTAATTAATTATATTAATAATAATGATTATAATAATATTATTAATGATGGATTAGGAGGATCTAATATAAATATAGCTAAAATAATAGATTATATAGAAGGATATCCATATAATAATCATTATAAAATAAATTTAAATAAAAATTTTTATAATGTATATCGTATAGATTTAGTAAGTTCAGAAATACCAAATACAGAAAAAACAATTAAAAATTATCCTATAGAAAAATAGAATAATTTATTATATTGGTAGATATTAGATGATGGAGAACATATATATAATATTGAATTAACACCTGGATATTATAATATAAATACGTTAACAGATGAAATAACAAAACAAATAAATAATACATTAAGAATAAATTCAAATTTGATAGATACCATAAAATCAATAGATAATTATTATGAGATAACAAAATATCATAGATCTACTGTTATTATTGATTATAAATCAAGTATAATTACTATATCAATGTTTAATGAAATTTCAGTTGATTATGCAGTTGAAACAATTGAAATTTCAACAATTAATAAATATACTAAATTAAAGATAATACATCCAAATCATGGATTAAATGTAGGAGATATAATATATTTAAGTAATATATTATCATTTAATAAAATACCAAATTCAGTATTAAATACATCATTTAAAATAGTATCAATAATAGATAGTTCAAATTATATAGTTAATTTACCTAATTATAGTAATAATGGATCATTAACATTAATAACAAGTGGAACAGCTAATTTAATAAGATATCCTATTCGTTTCAGATTATTATTTAATAAATAGGGAACAATTGGAAATATTTTAGGATTTAAAAATATAGGAGATATAAATTCAATAACACCATATAATTTTAGTATATCTAATATAGATGAATATGAAAATTATACTAGTTATGATACTATTGGAAATATAATTAATAATAAATATGATATTAATATAAATTTAAATGGTGATAATTATATATTATTATCAATACCATTATTTAAAAATTCAATAAATATTGGTAATATTAGTAATTTATTTGCTAAATTATTTTTGATTGGACCACCTAATACTGTTATATTTGATAGTTATGTATAGATATCAAATTATTTACCTATTAAAGAAGCATCATTAAATGAATTAGAATTATATTTTTATGATAAAAATGGATATTTATATAATTTTAATAATATGGAACATTCATTAACATTTGAAATTTATGAATTATTATTATAATTTTTAATTTTTTTTAATTTAATTTTATTATATCAATATTTATTTTATATATAGTTAATGAGACTATATCAGAAGCTGAAACATATAATAATAATCTTTGTGTATTTATTGAATTAATATTATATATTTGAGTTATAATATTTTGATATTTTAAATTTAATATATAAATATTTTGTTCAACTAAACTTTTTGAATTATCCAATGAATAATTAATATTAAAATTATCTAATATATTAGAATCTATACTATATATTATATATATATTTATATAATAATCACCTAATTCATTAAATACAAATTTATTATTTACTATACTTAAAAAAGTATTTGTTATAGAAGTCTATATTAATGATGTTAATATAATTTCTGTATATAATGTAGATATATTATTAATTGTTTGAGTAATATATGTATTTGATGTTGTATTATAATTTGATATATTTAATAATCTTAAATAATTTTTACCATTTGATGCTAAAATACTTCCAGTCTATAAAACATTTGTAATAGTAGTTCCTCCATTATTTATATTAGTTGAATTTAAAGTATATAAATTTAAAGTAGTTGAATTTAAAGTAGTTATAGTACCAATAGTTGATTCTAAAGTTGATATTATTCCAGTTCCAGTATTTTCTAATGAAGTTGAATGAAGATTATTAGTTGTTATACTATTTGTATTCTATATTGAATATGTTTTAATATTATCATTAAAAGTTTTTTCACCACTTATTATTTCAGTTCCATTAATATGAACAGTATTATTATCTACTAATCTTATATCACTTATAAAAATAGGACCAGCTTGATTTAATATAGGATAACTTATAGGATTATTACTCATAATATATAATATAATAATATAAATTATATTATATATATATATTATATTATTTATTTATGAATAATTGTATTGAAAATATATATAACAATTTAAATAATTGTATTATTAAAATTAATATTATTGAAAATAATTTTTTAAAAAATAAAATAATTAATGAAAAAATTAATAATTTAAATATAGATGATGATAAAATAAAAAAATTTAAAGATGAAATATATGAAATTAATGATATAACTAATAAAATTAAAAATATTATAGGAGGAAATAATAATTCTAATATTATAATAGATAATTTAAATAAAATTATAATTATAATAGATAAAATAATAAATAAATTAAATAATATTTTAAATAATAATAATTATTATTATATTATTAATGATAAAATTTTTCCAGATATAGATGATAATTATGTAAATTTATTTAAATTTATTTAAATATTTTTCATCTATATTATATATAAATAAAAATGAATAAATATGATGAATTAATAAATAAATATAATTTATCATTAAAATTTGATAATATAAAATTTATAAATTTAAATGATAATGTTAATAATTTATTTAATAAATTATTAGAATTAAATAAAAAAATTATAAATAATAATAAAGAATATCATAATTTTAATAATCTATTTTTAACTTTATTTAAAATCTTATTAAAATATACTATAGAAAATAAATTTAATGAAATTATAACATTACGTAATAATATTAATAATTTTATTAATAGTATTAAAGTATTAAAAAATAATGAAAAAAATGAAAATAATATTAAAAATTTAATAAATAAATTAATGAATAAAGAATATTAGAATATTAAATATTCATATGTATGTAAAAAATCTCCTTATATATATTATGATAATAATAAAAAAAAGGATATAGATAATTAGATATATATTATAAATACAAATAATAATATAACAAATATTGAGAATAATATAGATATAAACCAATTAAATAGATTTATTAATAATATAACAAATTTTAAAATATTCATGGATAATATAATTGAATTAAATGATATTGATATAAATAATACATAGATACATATGGAAATAACTAATATATTTTTTGATAAAGAAACTACTGATAATGTATTTGAATCTTTATCTTCTATTTATAAATTTTTTGACAATTTATATGATTATTATTATTTTTATAAAAATAAAAATAATATTAATAATAATGAATTTAATTTTGATAATCTATTATTTATTATTTTATATAATAATTATAATAATAATTTTAAAGAATATTATAATTATTATTTAATTATAAAAAAAAAATTAATAAATAAATTTTTAAATATTAAAGAATGGACTTTTAAAATTTTAAAAGATTATTTTATCATAATAATGGAATATAAATGTATGATTTATATATTGATGAATGTATTTAATAAATTTATATTAAATTCTAATGCTGATAAATTAATTAAGTATCAATCAATAGAAGCATTATATTCATTTATAATATCTTGTTCAAAGATTAAAGATAAATTAGATTACGTATCTACTCAAAAAAAAATAAAAGATATTGAAATAATGAATATAGAAATAAAATATATAATATCTTTATTATATGATTATTTAAATAGATTTGTATTTAATAATGAAGATATAGAAATATATGATTATAAATTTGTAAAAAATAAAGATAATACAACAAAATTAGATGAAATAAAAACTAAAATTAATAATGATGATTATTATAATTTTAATCTTGAAAAATTTAATAATTATATTATTAATAGACAATATATTAATATAGATAAATTAAATAAGCAATTATTTACTATAGATACTACAGTTTCTAATATAGAATATATTAATATTATAAATAAATATATAAAAATACATTATAAAGGTTATAATGAAATAAGAACATTTTATAATAATAATTTATATCATAATATAATTGAAATTTATACTGATTTACAAAATTAGATAATTATACATAAATTTATAATAAATAGTTTTCCTAATATAGGTAATAATGATTCAAAAAATACAATTATAAAATATATTATTGATAGTGTTAATATATAGGATAAAGAATATAAAAATTCACTATTAGTACAAAATATATAGAATATACTTATTGTTAATGATGATATAACAAAAGAAAAAATTATAAATGATTTTTTAAAAATAGATAATATTACAGAAAAAATTATTTCTTTGTTACAAAAATTTACTTCTGGAGTAATTTCGAATAATAAATATAAAATAATATATAATAAAATATTAAAATTATGTAATTGTGATGATGATTATGGATATAATTATATAACAAAAGATTATTTAAAATTATATATGAAAAATATTACATTAATAAATATTGAAAATATAAAAAAATTTTTAGAAATAATAGAAATTAAAGATAAACATTTATTAAAATAGAATGATAATATAAAAAATACATTTATTAAATTATTTGAAATAAATTATAATAATAATAATATAGAAAATTTAATTATTAATAAAATAAATATAATATAGAATTTATATCCTAATATATCATATGATGAAATTATAAATATATTAAATAAAGAAAAAGAAAAAAATTTAAAAATTAATAAAAAAGAATTTAAAAATAATTATATAAATATAAATATAGATAAAAATAAAATATAGAATGAAATAAATAAATATAAAAATAAATTACAATCACCTATAGAACAACAAGACCAACAAATACAAATAAAAGAATATCAATAATCACAAAATATACAAAATAATCAATAATATACAGAAAACATATTTAAAAATTATATAAAATAATATTGAAAAATTGAAATTAATATTATATAAATAGTAATATTATTATACTTTTATATATAATAATGTTAGTAATTGTTGAATCACCAAATAAATGTTAAAAAATATAATCTTATATTTAATAATTAGGATATAATGATTGTCATGTTATAGCTTCATATGGTCATATACGAAATTTAGATAAAAATTAATTATCTATAGATATTGAAAATAATTTTAAACCATTTTATTGTTCATCTCCATAATAATAAAAAACTATTAATAACATAAAATATCTATTAAATAATAAATAAATATTTTTAGCAAGTGATGCTGATAGAGAAGGTGAAGCTATTTCAGCAAGTATATAAGAAATATTAAAAATAAAAAATTATAAAAGAATAACATTTAATGAGATAACAAAAAATGCAATTGATAAAGCATTAAAATTACCTAGATAAATTGATTATGATTTATATGAATCTTAATAATGTAGAAGAATACTAGATAGACTAGTTGGATATAAATTATCACCATTATTAAAATAAAAAGGATTATCTGTTGGTAGAGTATAATCTCCAGCATTAAAAATAATAATAGATAGAGAAGAAGAAATAAAAAAATAATTGTAAGAAATAAATAATTTAAAAGAAAGTAAATATGAAATAATAGGAAATTTTATAATATATATTATAAATAATAATAATTTATAACAATTTACTTTAAAAACAATTTATAAAATTGTTGAAGATATCTAATATTATTTATAATTATTTTAAAATATTATTTTTTGGTAAATATATGATATTTAATCTAAAATAGATTATAAATATCCACAAGCTCCTTATACAACATCAACTTTATAATAAGATGCTTCTACTATTTTAAAATTACCTATTAAATTAACAATGTAATATGCATAAACATTATATGAATAAGGACATATAACATATATGAGAACAGATAGTGTAATGTTATCAAAAGATATTTTATATTAAATTAAATAATATATTTTATAATAGTATGGAGAAAAATATTATAATTATAAAGAATATAAAACAAAATAAGCAAATGCATAAGAAGCACATGAATGTATAAGACCAACTGATATAAATAAAAAAAGTATTGAAAATAAATAATTAAATAGATTATATTCAATGATATGGAAAAGAACTATAGCAAGTTAAATGTAAAAATCTGAATACAATGTATAAAATATTATAATAATACCAGAAGATAAATAATAATACAAGTTTAAAGGTAATATAAGAACATTATAATTTGATGGATATTAAAAGATAATTAAAGATAATGAATAATAAAAACAAATAACACATATTAATAAAAATGATTATATTAAACTTGTAGATATATAATTAATATTTTAATTACCTTCTATATAATAAAGATATAATGAAGCTTAATTAGTAAAAATATTAGAAAAAAATGGAATAGGAAGACCATCTACCTATGTATCAATAATAGAAAAAATATAAGAAAAAGAATATATAAAGTTAGAAACAATATAAGGAATTAAAAAAGATGTAATAAATTATTAAATAATAAATAAATAAATAAAATAAATTAATAAGTAAATATAAATAGGATAAGAAAAAAATAAATTTGTTCCAACATAAACTGGATATTATATTATTGAATTTTTATAAAAAAATTTTGAAATTATAATAGATATTAAATTTACAGCTAATTTAGAATAGTAATTAGATGATATTAGTAATGGATAATAATAATGGATTAATGTAATTAAATAATTTTATGATACTATTAAATAATGTATAGATAAATGTTTTATATCATAAAATAATAATTATTAATTAATTGGAAATAACAAAAAATATAAAAATGATATATTTTATTATGTTGGAAAATATGGACCTTGTCTATCTATGAAATATAAAGATAAAATTATATATGTATCTATTAAAAAAGAATATAAATAAATTGAATTATAAGAAGCTATTGCATTAATAGAATAAAAAATATAAAATAAATGATAATAATTATATCATATATCATATATTATAAATAATAATATTATTATTATTTATATTTAGATCAGATAATATAGAAAATATATTTTTAAATTATTATAAATCTTTTAATATAATAGAAGATATATATATATATTAATTATTATTAAAAGATATTTTTATATTTAATAATTACTAGTTATTAAAATATTATTTAATATTAGTAAATAGTGATAAACAACTAGTAAAATTAAAATCATTAATTTAATAATTATTATATTATAAATTAATATTATTCGTATTTTTAAAATATATATTCATCTAAATTTATTTATTATTAAATAAATTAGTAGATGTATTATATTAATATAAATGTTTTAATAAAATATAATGATCAATAAATTATATAATATTATTAATATTTTTATTATTTTTATAATAATTAAAAATAACAATATCATAATAATTTAATTTAATTTAATTAATAAATTTTTTAATACTATATTTAATTTAATTATTATATAATTTATAATTAATATAATAATCAGATACATTCCAATTAATAATAATAATTTTATAATTATTAAATACAAAACTATTACATTATATTGCATAATTAGCATAGTTAATAAAAAATAAATTATTAATATAATAATTATTAATATTATATAATTAAAAATTTTAATAATAAAAATTATCAGTAAAATTCTATTCTTAAAATTATTTATTTTTTTATTTTGATATTTAATATTTAGATATAATTTATTATTTCATAATTATTAATATGTAATTATATATTTATATAATTATATATTTATATAATTTAAATATTCTAAAATTTTATTAATTTTATTATTTTGATCATTTATTACATTTTCATAATTTGTTATTTTTTTATTTAATTTCTAAATTTCATCTACCAAATATGGAACTATTTTTTCATAACTTAATGTTTTATATTCATTTCCTTCTATATCATTAATTTTTGATATTAAATGAGGTGCTATTTTTTCAACATCTTGAGCTATAAATCCTACATCATATTCACCATTTTTATTAATTAATTTATTATTAATCCAATTATATTGAACAGGAATTAAATCATATATAATATTATTTTTAATAGATTGTATATTAGTTTTTAATTTAATATCAGAAATAGTAGTAATTGTTCCAAAACCTGATATATTTCCTGTTGATATTATATCTCCAATAACTTCTAAATTATTAGTTATCTATGTTATAGAATTATTATTACCAATTAATATATATTTTGAATTATTTTTACCTATATTTAATGTTGAATTTGTATTTATATTATCTATACCTTTAGTTGTAGATAATAATATATTACCATTATTAATTGTCTAATCTGTTTGATCTATTAAAATATTAGAATTAATAGTTAATATTGGAGTTGATAAAATATAATTATTATCAGGTGCTTTAATATTATAATAATTTCCTGTATTAGATGATAATATATAACCTGCATTATCATTAGTATTATATTTAATTTTTATACCTGAATTATATATTGATGTATTAGAATTATTTAATAAAATGGTGTTATTATTAATATTTAAATTAGATAAAATAGTTGTTCCATATAAATTATTAGTTGAATTAATACTACCAAAATTACATATAGAAGTATTAGTATCTGTACATATATTAACAGTATTATTAATACTATTATTAATTTGAGAATTTCCAATATTAATAATATGAGATGAATAATAATTACCAATATTTATTTCATATGCATTATTATATCCAATTAATAAATTATCTGATCCTATATTATTTGTATCTATACCATAATTATCACTAAATAATATGTTACCATTATTAATTATTGAATTACCTTTATCTATTAAAAGTGTTGAATTTTGTGTTATTATTGGAGTATATAATATATAATTATTTTCAGGAGCTTTAAACATAAAATTATTACCTAAATCACCAGTTAATAAATATCCCGCATTTGCTATATTATTATCAGTAAAATTTATTCCAGAATTTCTACAAGATTGAGCTGTTGTTGAACCATCATTTAATATTATTATTTTATTAGTTACACGTAAATTATTAGTATGTGCTGAATTAACTACACCATTTATATTTACTATATCATTATTAGATCCAATATTTATAGTTCCAGTACCTATTCCTGTTCCTATATTAATAGTATATGGAGAATTTATAACATGATTACCAATATTAACAACTTTAGAATTATTATATCCAATATTTAATATGTTTCCATTACCATTACCATTAGTATCAATACCATTATTATTTGTCATTAAAAATGTTCCATTAATAATCTAATTTCCATTATCTACTAACATCATAGAATCTACTATTAAAGTAGGTGTTTGAATAATATGTGTTGAATTAGGAGGTTTTAAATGAAAATGATTACCTGTATCACTAGTTCTAATATATCCAGCATCATATATACCATTTTTATTAAAATACATACCAGCATTCAATACAATTTCATCAGTATTAGAATCAGAATTTAATTTAATAATTTTACTAGATAAAGATAATATACCATTAATATATTGATCACCCTAGTTTATTATAAAATTAGAATTACTAGTTAATATAGGAGTAGATAAAATATAATTATTTTCAGGAGCTTTTAATGTAAAATAATTTCCTGTATTTGATGTTAATATATATCCTAAATCTTCTATATTATTATCTTTTATTTTTATACCTGCTAATCTTGCAGAATTAGATAATATAGAACCTTCATTAATTTGAATAATTTTATTATATATCTATAAATTAGTTGATTGTATATAATTTAATGATCCATTAATGTTAACAATATCACCAACTCCTCCTATATTAATAGTAGAATTTCCTGTATTATTACCGATATTAATACTATTAGTATAACTAGTACAACCAATATTAATAATATTTGCATTATTATTACCAATATTTAATGTATTATTCTAATTCATACTATCAATACCAAATGTATTATCAAAATATAAATTTCCCTATCTTAAATACTAGTTATCATAATCTATTAAAACAGTTGAATCTTGAGTTAAATGTGGCTTTATATTAGTAATAGTATTCATAGAAGGAACTTTTAATTCATATTTTAAAAGATCAGATGATGTTCTAATATATCCTAAATTATTATTATCATAAATTAATATACCTTCTAATCCACCACTAGATTTAGAATTATTAAGTGTTATAGTTTTATTAGATAATATTAAATTATTAGTATTAAAATTTATATAATCAGAATATAAATCAATATATCTATTATTATTAATTAAATTTTCTGAAAATTTTAAAAACTAGTATGTATTTGAATTTAAACTAATATCAAATATTGTATCATCATATATATTATTATTTTTTGGATTTGAAATTTCTATGTTTAATTTATTATTTGAATTAGATAAATTAAATGTTCCTACATTATAATTATAATCTATATTAAATATATTTGATACATTATTATCATAATTAAAATTTAAATTATTAATTGGTATAGTAATATTATTATATATTGTATCTAATGTTTTCCATGTTCCATTTCCATGTAATATATTACTTACATCATTTGGATTAATTAATTTATCTACTAAAACAGAATTATCTAATAATTTAACACCATCTATATTATTATCAATTAGTTTTACATTATCAACTGTATTATCTAATAATTTAACACCATCTATATTATTATCAATTAGTTTTACATTATCAACTGTATTATCTAATAATTTAACACCATCTATATTATTATCAATTAATTTTACATTATCAACTGTATTATCAACAAGTTTAGATCCAATAACTGTATTATCAACAAGTTTAACTCCATTAATATTATTATCAATTAGTTTTATATTATCAACTGTATTATCAACAAGTTTAGCTCCATTAATATTATTATCAATTAGTTTTACATTATCAACTGAATTATCAACAAGTTTAGCTCCGATAACTGTATTATCAATTAATTTTTCACCATTTACATTACCATTAATTAATTTAACATTATCAATACTACCATCAATTAATTTAGCACCATTAACATTATTATCAATTAATTTAACATTATCTAATGTATTATTAATTATTTTATTACCATGTAATGATAAATCTAAGATTTTAACACCATCAACTGAATTATCAACAAGTTTAGATCCATTAATATTATTATCAATTAGTTTTATATTATCAACTGAATTATCAACAAGTTTAGATCCATTAATATTATTATCAATTAGTTTTATATTATCAACTGTATTATCAACAAGTTTAGATCCATTAATGTTATTATCAATTAGTTTTATATTATCAACTGTATTATCAACAAGTTTAGCACCACTAATAGAATTATCTTGAATATAGTTATTATCAATATTAAAACCATTTAATTTAGAAAAAGAAATAGAATTATCAATAATTTTACTTCCATTAATAGTGTTATCAGGTATATTTTCAATAGATAATATATTATACCAATCATCATTAAGATTTTTAAATTGTAGAATACCATTATTATCACGAAATCCATAACTATTAAATTTATAATTTGAACCAAAAGAAATATAATTATTACTAGAAATATTAGTATTACCATCAATATTCAAAGAAGAATTATCATTTAATAAAGTATCACCAATACTTATATTATTAAATACAAATGATAGAGGAATAGACATTTATATATTATGAAAATATAAAAATAATAAAAAATAAAAATTTTCTCATAAATTATTCATAAGTTTCATAATATCAAAAGTATTAAAATTATTTAATAATCCTGAACTATTTAATTTTAAAGCAATATTTAATAATTTATTTAAATTAATTTTTTTGATTTTCTATTTATTTTTAAGAACACCTATAATTAATTCTTCATGAGTTAAATTTAAATCTTTATGTTTATCAATAAGTGGTTTACATAATTTTTCTAAATCATTTATTGAATTTATATCTAATTTATTAGAATTAAATAAATTAATAAAATCATCTAATACATCACTAATAATATTAATTTTATCTTTTTCAACATTTTTATTTAAATTTAAATTCTTAAAATTATCCATTATATTATTAATATTATCTTTTTCAATAAAATTATTTAAATTAAATTTATTTAATAAATTATTTATCTAATCTTTATCTATATTATTTACTAATTCATTTATTTTATTTATATCCTCTTCAACATCTTTATTATCATTATTATTATCTTTATTAGTAATATTTGAACTAGTTGATTCACTATTATTTTTATCTAATGATCTCATCAATGAAGAAATAAATTTATTATCTTTATTTTCCTAATTTAATTCATTTAATAAAAAACATAATTGAAAATTTGTCCAAAAATCATTAGTATATTCTTTTAATTTCCAAAATTTAAAATTGTTAAAAATTAAAGAATTTCTAGATTTTATTAATTTTTTCATATTATTATCATCTTTAATTTTATTATAAACTGAATTAAAATTATTTAATGTATTATCAAAATTATCACTAAAAAAAGATGATAATTCTTTAATTTTATTATTGAAATTTTCCATTAATTAATAAATTTATATTATATACTAATATTTATATCTTTATATAATTTATTAATTAAAAAATTATATAAAAAAAAAAATTTATTTATGTTTAAAGTTAATATATATATATAAATTAATATATATATATATATATTAATTATAAAAAATGGAAGATAATAAAGAATATGATTCAAATTTATTAAATAGTATGGAAGATATTTATGAAAGAGAAAATGAATTATTAAATAATTCTAATGATGATAGTAAAAATAATAAAGTTGAAAAAAAAGAAGAAGAAGTTAAAAATGAAACAAGATTATCAAAATATTATTATGATGTAAAAGTTTCATTAATGAAATATAAAAATATGATATTAATATTATTAATATATGTAATCTTAAATATGAAATAGTTAGAAGATTTTCTTACTAAAATATTAAGTAAATTTAAATTATCTGAAAATGTTAATATGATGATGACGAATATATTAAAAGGTCTATTATTTTTATTAATAATATATTTATTAGGATTAAAAGTTCTTTTTTAATTTTGAAAAATATAATTAAATCATATATGGAATTAATTTATATTTAATATTATTATTATTATTATATAAAATATTTTTAATAATATTAGAATCAGGAGCATGATTATTATTTTTAAAAATAAATTTAGAAATAAATAATCCAAATATAAAAGATAAAAAATAAAATAAGTATAACATATGAAATATATATTATATATAATTTTTTTTAAAAAATCCATTTATTATTTTTTAAAGTTAGATGATATTTATCTAATATTTTAATAATATTATCATAATTTATATTATTAATAAAAATATTATTAATATTCATATTATTATCAATATCATTATTTGTAATCTATATATTATATATTTTTATGTCATTATTAATATAGTTAATTCTATCTTCAATATTTAATGGAAATGGATAATTAGATAAATTTTTAGGTATAATTAAATAGGTATATTTATTATTATTTTTTAAAGATGAAAATTTTTCTAATTCAAATAATTTATTTTTAATAATAGAACATAGATTAGTTTTACTATTTTTTTTAATATCTGAATCTATTTTTAAAAATTTTATAATTTCAAATAATTCTTTTTTATCTAATGAATTACAATTAATACCATTAAAAATATTATTTTTATCATAATTAGATGATTTTATTATTTTAAATACTTCAATACCATTAATAATATTAATATACCCAATGTAAGAATAATTTTTTTTATTAGAATAATATTTTAAAGTTTCATTATATATTTCATTTATATTAGTACTAGTATTTTTAATATCTTTAAAATTAATATAATTTAAAAAATCATTAATTGTTTTATTATTTGTATTTATAATATTTTTATAATTAGCTCTTTCATTTAGAGAGATATCTTCATTTTTATTAAATGGTTGATATATATAATAATTATCTCTATAAATTAAATATCCAGGAATATTATATGAATTATAAATAATATCATTAAAATTATTAAAATCATTTTCAGTAATTGGAATCATACTATCTAACGATTTATAAACAAAATAATTATCATAAAATTCTAATTTATTTTCAGGTATTATTTTTTTAATTTTTTTAATAATTTCTTTTAATGTATAATAATTTTTAAATTTAAATAAATATTTAATAGTATCTTTTATTATATTTAATTCATATTTTGAATAATTTATATTAAATGTACTATCATCTATTATTTTATTTTTATTATATGTTATTTTATTATTATCATATAAATTATCTAAATCTTTATTACTAGTATTATCATAACATTTATAATGACATTTTTCATAATTACATATTTCAGGACATAATAAATATTTTTTTCTTTCATAACTATTTAATTTTTTATATTCATCTATAGGAACACATTTTTCATATTGTTTTAATTCTTCTGGAAATATATTTCCATTATATAATAATGGACAATCTAAAGCTGATTCTTTTAAAATCTTTTCTATCTTTTTAACTGTTATATATTTTAATTCTGCTTTTTTATATAATAACTCTTCATTAGTTATTTTATTATCTGAAATAACATAACGATATACATCTACATTTGGATATTTATTATTATCATCTATTAATTTATAATGTTTACACTATCTCATTACTCTACCAATTGCCTAATATATTTTTCCTAAATTATAATATGCATCTAAAATATGAACTTCTCCTACATTTTCTAAAGTGGTACCTTCATTCATTACTCTAGATCCTAATATTAATTTAATAAATTTACCATCAATATTTTCAATTTTATTAAATATATTATCAATAATATTTTTTTTATATTCAACCATATTAACATCATCTTCTTTATCACCAGTTATTATTAAAAAAGTAGCAGGATAAAATATTTCATCTTTATATATATTTTTAAAATCACTAGATGTTATACCATATTTATAATCAA
>Ga0214919_10005156_pt1 | contig 18689 bp, 15 predicted proteins | sample LL1503_MetaG_FD_177994 | JGI IMG/M metagenome (GOLD analysis project Ga0214919, IMG submission 177994) | Freshwater microbial communities from Lake Lanier, Atlanta, Georgia, United States - LL-1503 | ecosystem: Environmental > Aquatic > Freshwater > Lake | place: USA: Georgia | collected...
ATGTTTTAAGTGGAGGAGAAATTGCTGCCGCCATGTTAAGCGATGCAGTTATTCGATTATTACCAGGCGTATTAAACGACGAAACATCAGCCCTGAGCGATTCGTTTCAAGATGATTTATTAGCCCCGCCAGTATATACCCGTCCAGCAGAATATAAAGGATGGAAAATACCTGACATTTTAATTAGTGGCCACACGTTAAATGTTGAAAAATGGCGCCTCGAAAAAAGTTTGGAAAGAACAAAACAACGAAGACCAGATTTATTAAAATAAAAACTTTTATACCTTTACTTAATAGTATTTAGCTAAACTATATAATAGCATAATTTTTTTTTACTCTTCATGAATTTAACTATTGGATATTCTCCCTGCCCAAACGATTGTTTTGTTTTTGACGCCTTGGTGAATAAAAAAATTGATACTGAAGGTTTAAATTTTGAAGTAATTTTAGAGGATATAGAAACATTAAATAAAAAAGCATTAAAAGGCCATTTAGATATTACTAAACTTAGTTTTCATGCCTACGTTTATAATTTAAAACAATATATATTATTGCGTGCAGGCAGTGCTCTTGGCTTTAATTGTGGGCCCATATTAGTTACAAGCGCTAAATCGAAAATTAAAAATTTAGATGATATTTCAATAGCTATACCCGGAAAGTTAACCACAGCAAATTTTTTGCTCTCATTAGCGTATCCGAATTTAAAAAATAAAATTGAATATACTTTTAGTGACATTGAAGAAGCTGTTTTAAAAGGAAAAGTGGATGCTGGATTAATTATTCACGAAAATAGATTTACCTACCACGAAAAAGGCTTAGTTAAAATAATTGATTTAGGCGAGTATTGGAATTCTCTAATTCAAGCGCCTATTCCATTGGGAGGAATAGTTATTAAAAGACATTTGGATAAGGATCTTCAACAAAAAGTAAATAAACTAATAAAAAAAAGTGTAGAGTTTGCATTTCAAAATCCCGAAAGCTCAATGCAATATGTGAAACAAAATGCTCAAGAAATGAACGAGGAAGTGATGAAAAAACACATTAACCTTTATGTTAATTCTTTCTCTCTAGATTTAGGCGATATAGGCATTAATGCAGTTGAATTAATGTTTAATAAAGGGAAAGAATTAAAGCTTTTTGATTTTGAAACTAATCAACTAATTATTGATTAATTTCTTATCCATTTTTGAAAACAGTAATCAAATTTATTTTTTTCATCGGCCTCATGGCAATCTTCCCAAACCAAATTAAACTGTGAGGTATTAATTTTCGAAAAAAATGTATCAGCATCAAATTTATTTTTTACTATAGTTATATATAATTCTTTAATCATAGGCATTGCTAAAGTATAAATTTCGGCACCGCCTATGACAAAAACTTTTTCTGAATCACATTCGCTGATTGCAGCGTTTAGGCTTTGATATATTTCTGCCCCTTCTATTTTGAAATCTTCATTTCGGGTAATGATTATGTTTTTTCTTCCAGGTAATAATTTGCCAATGCTTTGGTAGGTTTTGCGACCCATAATAATAGGACAGCCCATTGTGGTTTGTTTAAAAAATTTTAAATCGGCAGGTAAATGCCAAAGTAATTGATTGTTTTTTCCTATTGCATGGTTTAGGTCGATAGCAACAATAGCGGCAATTATCATATAGTAAAAAATTAAATTTTAATTACAACAAACCTATTCAATTAACTTTATTAGAGCAATAATATTTTTAAAAGGTTAATATCTTTAACAAAAAAAAAGAGGGCTTGTTTTATGGTTAATAACTATTTTTTCTAGATTTACAATTATGCAAGGTAAATTGCTTGTTGCTCATCCACTTTTAAACGATAGTTTTTTTAATCGTTCGGTAATATATCTAACTGATTATAGTAAGGATGGAGCAATTGGATTTAGTTTAAATTTTAAAACAGAATTTATTTTAAGCGATATTAAATCGAATATAAAAAATGGGCACTTTCCTATATATGAAGGAGGACCTGTTGCTAAAAACGAATTGTTTTTTTTACATACTTTAGGCTCTCAAATAAGTAATGCTTCTAAAATAAATAATTACTTTTTTATTGGAGGCGATTTTAATGAATTAACTTTTTTAATTGAAAAAGGTAAAGTAAAACAAAATCAAATTCGTTTTTTTGCAGGCTATAGTGGTTGGGACGAGAACCAATTAGACCAAGAAATTAAAAATAAGCATTGGCTTATAAATGCCCCCAGCAACGCTGCTTTTTTTGGAAATGCCACCGAAAATTTATGGAAATTACAATTAACAGAAATTAAAAAAACGTATGGCATTTTTGGAGAGTTTGGATTTGATCCTTATATGAATTAAGTTAATTTTTATTTTAATCCAACATTCTCTTTTAGCAATATTGGAATTTTTTTCTTTATGTAAAATCGACCTGCATATAAATCACCTTTTAGTTCTATATTTCCTTTAGCCGAAATACCTGATATTAATTTCATAATATCCATTAAATCTAAATGCTTAAAGTTACTTTTAAAATTAAATTCATAGCTCTTTTCTGAGTTGGCCTCTATAAAAACTTTTTCGATGAGCTTGGTTGATCCTATATCTATCCCTTCATATTTAACATCAAATTCACCACTATAAATGTAACCCCCCATCCAATTAGGGTTTTTTATTTTTAATGAAACAATGGCTTCAATACCTTTTAAATTGATTTTGTTTATTCGAAATCCACTTATTCCATCACATTTTATTTCTTTAAAATTAACACAGCTAGTCACTAATATTAAACAAATTAACCCTAAAGCTATTTTAAATTTTATCATTAATTTATTATTTATATTTAATTGTAAATTAATAAATACAAGCCTTAATCAGCTTGTTTTAAATTAATTCGATTTTAGTTTTTTTTGTTTGATAGTGCAGTAAAGTATTTGTAAAATAATGGAATTGTTTCTATTCCTTTATAATAATTAAATAATCCATAATGCTCGTTTGGTGAGTGTAATCCGTCCGAATCTAATCCAAATCCAAATAATATACTATCTAAACCCAACTCTTTTTTAAAAAGCGCTACAATCGGAATGCTGCCGCCGCCTCTGGTTGGCAATGGCTTTTTACCATATGTTTCTTGCATAGCCAAGCTTGCCGATTGATAACCAATACTATCTGTACCTACAAAAACTGGTTCTCCGCCATGATGTGCTTTTACTTTTACTTTTACAGATGCCGGTGCAATGCTTTCAAAATGTTTTTGAAATAATTCTGATATTTTTTGTGAGCCTTGATTAGGCACTAATCGCATACTTATTTTTGCAAAGGCTTTTGATGGCAAAACTGTTTTAGCGCCTTCGCCTATGTATCCGCCCCATATACCATTTACGTCTAATGTTGGACGGATGCCAGTTCTTTCGATGGTGCTATATCCTTTTTCTCCATGTTCCTTTTCAATGATTAAATCTTTTTTAAAATCTTCTAAATTAAATGGAGCCTTTGCCATTTCATCTCTTTCTAAATCACTTAGTTCATCCACATCATCATAAAATCCAGGAATGGTAATGTGATTATTCTCATCATGACAACTGGCAATCATTTTGCATAAAATATTTATTGGATTAGCAACCGCACCGCCGTAGACACCGCTATGCAAATCACGATTAGGACCAACTACTTCAACTTCCATGTATGATAAGCCTCTTAATCCAGTATCAATACTTGGCGTATCGTTAGCTATTATAGATGTATCCGAAATCAAAATAACATCGCCTTTTAATCTATTTTTGTTGGCAATAATCCATGGCCCCAAATTTGGTGAGCCAACTTCCTCTTCGCCTTCAATCATAAACTTAACATTGCATGGCAATGTATTAGTTTTAATCATAATTTCGAATGCTTTTATGTGCATATACATTTGACCTTTATCATCACAGGCTCCGCGAGCAAATATTGCACCATCTGGATGAATATCAGTTTTTTTAATTATGGGTTCAAATGGTGGCGAATCCCAAAGATTAATTGGATCGGCCGGCTGAACATCGTAATGCCCATATACTAAAATTGTAGGCTTTGATGCATCTATTATTTTTTCGCCATAAACTACCGGATAACCAGTTGTTGGAGATATCTCAACTAAATCTGCGCCAGCTTCTATTAAACGATGTTTAACTGCTTGGGCAGTTTTTATCATGTCGTTTTTATGTTTACTGTCTGCACTTATTGAAGGAATTTTTAATAAATCGATTAATTCGTTTAAAAAACGCTCTTTGTTAAGGTCTAAATAATTAGTGATGTTTGATTTTTCCATAAATTTTTAAAAAGCTAAATTACCCTTTTGAATATTAATTGAAAAGAAAATAGTTAAACTTTATTTAATTTTATTATTATTGAATTAAATTTTAATTAAAATAAAAAGACTATAATTTTTAATTTTGTATGATAAAATGAAAAAAAAAGTCGGTTTTTTGTTTTTTTTATTATCAACTCACATTTTTGCACAACGTATTTTAAATTTTAAAATTTTTCAGGTCAATCAAGCCGTTTTTTTAAATTTTATTTTATCAAAAGGCAGCAGCTGTAATGGGTTTAATGTATTGCATTCTTCCGATTCAGTCAATTTTAAAGTAATTCACGAAGATCCAACCATATGCGGAACTTCTAATGCCGATGAAGCTAAAAATTGGACGCATGCTAACCCCATAATCAATCAATTAAATTATTATAAAATACAACTAAATCCTGGCGAGATGTCGCCAGTTAATCGAATTTTTGTAAATCAAACGAATAAACCAAATATTGTTTTATTTCCTAATCCTATTTCAACTGATCACGATTTTTTAAATATAAAAATACTTGGTACTGAGAGTTTGGCGTTTGATGGATTTATTTATAATCAATTTGGTAATTACGTGCTAAAAATAGAGAAACAATCAACAATAAGTAATTCAACAATAAAAATTAACGAATTATCAAATGGCTTATATCTGATTAAGTTAACTGATGGATATAATTTATATTCAACTAAATTTATAATTCAAAGATAAATGGAAGTAAGGGCAGATGCCTATTTATGGGCTATTAGAATTTATAAATCGCGAACACTCGCTTCGGAAGCGATTAAAAATGGAAAGGTAAAATTAATTGGTAAAAATTTTAAACCTTCGCATGTAGTTAAAGTAGGAGAAGTTTATAGTATAACTATTGGTATTGAAAAAATTGTGCTAGAAGTGTCTAGTTTACTAGAAAAAAGACAGAGTTACGAAATTGCAAAAAAACACTATATAAATCATTCGCCTATTATTGAAAAAAAGGAAGTTCAAAGCTCTGCTTTTTTTGTATCAATAAAACGAAGTAAAGGAAGTGGAAGGCCAACAAAAAAAGATCGTAGAGATATTAGTAATTTTGAAGATGTTTAATTTTATAAAAAATTATTTTTTCATCTCATTCATTTGATCTTCTAATAATTTAATTCCTTCTGTGAAGCTATGTGGTTGATATCCCAATTCAATGATTGCTTTATCAATAATAAAACCTGTAATTGGAGGGCGCTTGGCAGCTTGTTTAATGTCGGTAGATTTTGATGGTTTAATTAATGATTTATCTAATTTATAAAAGTCTGCTACTAAATGAGCCATTTCTAAAATGCTATAAAAATTTTTTCCAGAAATGTTATAAATACCTTGTGCTTTTTTTTCAGCAATTAAAATACAACCATCTGCTAAATCTTCGGCTAGTGTTGGCGTTCTATATTGATCATCAACTACATTAATAATTTTACCTTGTTCTAAATTTTGTTTTACCCATAAAACGATATTGCTTCGACTCATATTATCAACAATACCATAAACTAAAACCGTGCGAGCAATTGCCCAATGTATGTTGCTGGCTTGAACTATTTTTTCTGCAGCTAATTTACTTTCGGCATAATAGCTTAGTGGATTTGGCTTTTCGTTTTCATCTATTGGCCCATGCGTTCCATCAAAAATAAAATCGGTGCTTAAGTGTATGAATTGTGGGTGATAGTTCGGATTTTCTTTTTGTAATTTCTCTAATGAATTAATTTGATACTCAACAGATTTTGTATTCATTAACCAACAAGCTTCCTTTTCGGTTTCACATAGATCAACATTAGTCATGGCTGCTGTATTAATAATTACATCAGGCAAATGTTTTGTAAAAACCGACATTATATTTTGTTCATCGGTAATGTCTAAAGTTTCAAAATCATAGCCGTTTTGTTTAACCAAGCGATTTTCTCCTCGGGCAGTTGCAATACAATTTATACCTGATTTATCACTTAGCTTATAAACTAATTTTTGGCCTAATAAGCCGTTGGATCCTGTAATTAATATGTTCATTATAAAAGCAATCGTTATTTTTTTAATTTTAATTTGGCGCTTTGTTCTAATTGTTTAAACCACTCTTTGCCATATTTTCGAATTAAGGGTTCTTTTAAAAATTTATAAACTGGCACATCTAATTTCTTTCCGCATTCGCAGGCTGGTGAGCAGATGTCCCATTTACTATAATTAACGGCATCGTAACCTTTATGTTTTGTAATTCTAATTGGATAAAGATGACAGCTGATAGGTTTTTTCCAGTTTATCTTTCCATCATTAAAAGCTTGCTCAATAGAACATTTAGCAATTTTATTTTCATCAAAAAAAACAAAAGCACATTCACCACCCTCGCTAACTAATGTGGTGGTATAATCTCCGTCAGAATCAATAACATAAGAACCATGTTTTTCTATCGCATTAATTCCTTTTTTAACCATATAAGGTTTTACTTTTTCTAAAACGGATTCTAAAATTTCAAGTTCGTCTTTTTCTAGAGGGGCGCCACTATCACCAGCTATACAGCATTCGCCTTTACAAGCGTTTAAATCGCATACAAATTTTTTATCAAGTACATCTTCACTTATTAATGTTTTATCAATTGCGATCATTTTTTTTATAAGTTTTTATTTAAAAAAAATAAAAATTATCAAGTATTTTAAGCCATTAATGTATTTAAAAATTCAATACACTTTGTAATGGATTATTGATTTTTATAATCAATTAACAGTTAATTAAAATAACACCTGTTATTTTAAGTATCTTGAATAAAAATAATGTTCAAGCATTTTCAACTAAATAAATAATATTTCCAAAATTAAATTTGTAATTTTATTAAAATTAAATTCAACAAACATAAAAATTAGAATGGACGAAATAAAAAATAAGGTATCAGAAAGTGGCATCGTTACCATTGATTTAGAAAATTTTTACGTTGAAGGCGAGCGAGTTATTTTTGATATACAACAAGTTTTATTTCAGGGTTTAATATTAAAAGAAAAAGAGTTTAGAGAATTTATTAAGTCAACTGATTGGAGTTTTTACCAAAATAAAATTGTTGGAATTTGTTGTTCTGTCGATGCAATTGTTCCAACTTGGGCATACATGTTGCTTTCTATAGCCATAGAACCTTTTGCTACTAAATTATTTTTTGGAACATTAAATGATATTGAAAATTTTTTATTTATTGAAAAAATATCTCAATTAGATATTAAAAAATATATTAATTCTCGAATTGTAATTAAAGGCTGTGGCGATAAATTTGTGCCAACAAACGCATATGTTCAGCTAACTGTTTTACTTAAACCTATTGCTAAAAGCATAATGTATGGAGAACCCTGTAGCACGGTACCATTGTTTAAAGCAAAAAATTAAGTTTCTATTTTTTTAAAGGTATATCCTAAATTTGTGAAATGACTTAAAAATAATGGCAAGGCATATTTTAAATTATTTTCTGATTTAACACTATCGTGAAATAAAACAATACTTCCGTTTTTAGTATTTTTAATTACATTATTTAAACAGGTTTTTTCGGAGATTTTTTCGTAATCATAACTAATAACATCCCACATAATTAAGGTATAATTTTTTGCCAAAAGCTGTTTGTATTGCGAAGGTTTTAATAAGCCATAAGGGGGCCTAAACAAATTATTTTTCACTAAAAGTTTACATCCATCAACATCTTTTAAATAGTCTTCAGTTGATGTTGAAAATCCTTTAAGGTGATTCATGGTATGATTAGCAACTCCATGGCCTTGAGCTATTATCCTTTCAAAAATATCTGGATGTTGTTTAATGTTTTCTCCAACACAAAAAAATGTAGCTTGAGCATTAAATTTTATTAATTCATCTAAAACCCATTTTGTAATTTCTGGAATTGGGCCGTCATCAAAAGTTAAATAAATCACTTGGGAACTTCTATTAAAATTCCAAACTGCTTTTGGATAAATTTTTTTAAATAAGGCTTTAGGTTGAATAAGTAAATTAAAATCCAATTTATTTTAATTAATAAATTTATAAATAGGTTTAGGGTTGCGTTTCTTCTTTTGGTGGCTCTAAATCTTCAGCAGTCATTACATTAGAAATTCTTTTCATAAAGTCTTTCGAAAGACTATCTTGTTTAAATTGCTCTGCTAAGCCAGTTAAACGTTTTAAAATTTCTTTTGCTTGACCTATGTCTCTTCCATATGCCATTTTACGATTTGACTCCTGAGAATTATAAACTCTTAAATCCCCTTCAAAAATATCAAATAATTTTTTTGCTAATTTATTTGCAGTTTTAAAATCTTTTAATTGATAATAAACTCCACAAATAGTAAATACAGTTGCATCGTAAGGAATATTTTCGTCAGGCATAACGCTTAAACATTTATCTAAAACTTTTTTTGCTTTGTCGTTTTTTCCTTCGCTAATTAATGCACTTGCTAATACTCCCATTTGCATTCTTAAATTACCAGTCATTCTTGCACTATTCTCATCTAAATTAACACCTTTCTTATCCATTCCGCCCCACAAAAATTTATTCATCATGTTATCATACATCACATCAGTGTTTACCCTTCCTCCTTGAGAAACTTCAGATGGATCTTGCTTTATAGGCACAAATCGATAGGCTAGTCCTTCTAGTTGAAAATAATTTTTTAAGCCAACATAAGCGTCATCTCCTGTTGTAACAGCGAAATAAATTGGACGCTTCCAATCGTTATTCGCAATTAAATCTAAAACCAATAAATCATTTTTAGTGATATAATTTCTCCCACCTAAATCCCATGTAATTTTTTTACTTAATCTTTCTGCATCTTTAACTGAAATTACTTTTTGATTCATCACTTGCAAACTATCAATAGTTATATAAAATGATTTTGATGGCGACATGTCAATTAAATCACCATTATTATCGTATTTTGTGTTTGGATCATCGCTAATCATGTATTTAATTGCTGTTTTTAATTCAACCGGAGTTGGATTTTGACCATTTACAATAACATAAGATAATTTTTCTGCGTCTAATTTTTCTTCAGGTATTGAAAATGGAATAGGCTTGCTATCGTATGCTGCTCGGCGCATTTGTTTAATGTACCAATCGGTTTGTAATAAACTTAAATTACAAACTCGCACATCTGTTCTTATGCCCTCTACCTCTTGCGCATACCAAAGCGGGAAAGTGTCGTTGTCGCCATTGGTAAACAAAATTGCATTAGGCGCACAACTTTGTAAATAATTAATGGCACAATCTCTCGAAAGTGTTCTTTTCGACCGATCGTGATCATTCCATCCTTCTTTGGCCATGATGCCTGGGACTATAAGACACAGGGCAGAAGAGCCAATTGCAATTCCCACAGAAGCAGATTTTTTACTTAAATAATCGTAAATAAATAATACCCCAAAGCCTATCCAAATAGCAAAAGCATAAAAGCTACCTGCATATGCATAGTCTCTCTCGCGCGGTTGGTAAGGCGACTGATTTAAATAAATTACAATAGCTAAGCCCGTTAGTAAAAAAAAGCTTAATACTACCCAAGCATCGGGTTTGTTTCTTTTAAAATGAAAAAACATTCCTAGTAAGCCTAGTATAAAAGGTAAAGCATAAAAATGATTGGTTGCAAAATTATTTTTATCACGATAAATAACATTTGCTGTATCGGTATCCATTCTAAAATCATCAAAGGGCTTTATTCCCGAAATCCAATTCCCATCCATATTATTTCCTGTAGAACCTTGAACATCGTTTTGTCTTCCAATAAAATTCCAATAAAAATAACGCAGATACATGTAATTGATCTGATAAGAAAAAAAGTAGGTTAGGTTTGCCATCATAGTAGGAAGTTCGACTGTTTCGGGCTCTCCATCGCGACCTTCCATTACTTTGTTTTTATGATTTTTTTCTACATTGCCCCAATATTTATAACCAGTTTCGTGGTGCGATTGACTGCTCCACATTCTCGGAAATACGGTACAAAATTCTTTTTGATATTTCGGCATTGAATTCTTGCGAGAATCAACTAATTTATAGTTTTGATTAATTTTATCTTTTGCATAAATTGGGCTTCCATTTCCAAATTCGTTGCGAGGTGCTTGAGGCGCATTGTAATATTGCCCATACAAAATTGGCCAATCACCATATTGTTCTCTTAATAAATAAGATAGCATATTAGGCGCATTTTCAGGATCATTTTCATCCATTGGTGTGTTGGCTTGCGATCTAATTACTAAAATAAAAAAAGAAGAATAACCAATCAATAGCGTGGCAAAACTTAAAAAAACAGTGTTTAATGTTATTGTTTTTGTTTTAAATTTATTTATAGCAAAAAGAATCCCGCCAAGCATTATTAAACGAGTAAACATTCCGCTTCCATCATTTGCAGTAATAACAGCTATTGCAGATAAAATAATGGCAGAGTAAAATCCAATTTTATAATATTTTTCATTTTTATTTATTGTATAGTATATAAAACTGCTTAACGAAATAATTAAAAGAAAAAAGAATAAAATGGTGCCTGTGCTAAATCCAAGATGCATTTTGTTTGTAAAAAACACTTCGTAATCACTTACGAACTTAACCACTTTTGGAATTACTAAATTTTGAACAAAGCCCAATACTAATACTGAAGAAATACCAGCTATAAAAAAACCTTTCCAACTAAATTTGTACTTTTTAAAGTAAATAATAAAACCTATTGCAGGAATTACTAATAAATTTAATAAATGGACGCCAATGGAAAGTCCAATTAAATAACAAATTAAAACCAACCATCTTAATGCGCTAGTAGAATTTACTGAGTCTTCTTCGTCCCATTTTAAAATTGCCCAAAATACAATAGCTGTAAACAACGCCGACATAGCGTAAACCTCACCTTCAACAGCACTAAACCAAAACGAATCAGAAAAAGTGTAGGCTAATGCACCCACAATTCCTGCCCCAAATATTGCATATTGTTGAGGTTTTGAAATATCCTCAACTTTTTTAGCATACACTTTAATCCCTAATCGAGTAATGGTCCAAAATAAAAATAAAATACTAAAAGCACTTGATAAGGCGCTCATGATATTTACCATCATTGCGGCTTTCGATGGATCGCCTCCAGCAAATAATGAGAAAAACCGACCTACAATTAAAAAAAATGGAGCGCCTGGCGGATGTCCAACTTCTAACTTATATGCGCAAGCAATATACTCACCACAATCCCAAAAACTAGCTGTAGGCTCAATGGTTGAGCAAAAGGTAAATGCAGCAATTGCAAATACGGCCCATCCAATCATGTTATTTAATTTACTAAACTCTTTAGTCATCATAAAATACGAAATATGTGCGAATATACTATTTTACTTTATTAAATTTAATTGTTGAATTCCACAATCCCATCATTTTTATCAAAAAACATTTGATTAAATTAAAAAAATTGTATTTTTGCAGTCTTAAAAAAACAATTTGCCCGATCGTCTAAGGGCAGGACTTCAGTTTTTGGTTCTGACTATGTTGGTTCGAATCCAGCTCGGGCAACTTTTAATCCCTCAGTTATTTAACAGCTGAGGGATTTTTTTTAACATTATTTTTTTTGAGACAATTTAAATAACTCTTCTTTTTCTTTTGTTGTTAAGCCCTCATAGCCACTTTTAGAAATTTTATCTAATAATTTATCCATTGCCTCGGTGTTATTATTTTCTTTATTATGACTAACTATTTTTAATTTTCTCAAATTTTTTATTTTAAATGAAAAATTAAACAAATCAATACCTTTTTTTAAATAATAACCATAAATTAAACCAAATGCAGCACCTCCAATATGCGAAATTTTTCCACCAGTATTAGACGATAAATCAATTAATGTACTTATAATAAAGGTTATTAAATAAAAATACACATAAGATAATTCAATTAAGCCAAACAAATTTACTTTATAATGCGGCGAATAAATTGATAACACTGCCCCGATTCCTAATACAGAGGCCGAAGCTCCAATTAAAAATGTGTTTGAGAATGATGAAGGGAAAATTAATCCTAATACCAGTACCAATGCTGCCCCAAAAATCCCACTCATCACGTACAAATACAGTATTTTTTTTTGCCCCATCAGATTAAGAAATAATTGAGACATAAAATAAAATAAAATCATGTTCCAAAATAAATGACCCAGCCCTTCATGAGTAAACATATATAAAAATAAAGTCCAAAATTTATAAGTCCATTCTGGAGAGCTTATTGGTAAAGCAAAAAATGGCAATAAATTAACTCGCGAAATATTACCAACCAAATTAATGGTTAAAAAAATAACCACATTGGCAACAATAATTTGTGTTAAAACACTTTGTTGTTTAAAATTATAATTTATCTTTTCAAAAAAATTCATAATCAGTTTTAGTAAAAATGATTTCTGTCTTTTCTCCAAAACAACACTAAAGCAATACCGACCAAAAGCCCTCCAATATGTGCAAAGTGAGCCACATTGTCTGTAGGATTATTTTGTAAACCTGAAAAAATTTCAAAACCTCCGTATAAAATTACTAACCATTTTGCTTTAATGGGAATAAAAAAATAAAGGTATAATTCTCTGTTAGGAAATAGCATACCAAATCCGCCTAACAAACCAAATAAAGATCCCGATGCTCCAATAATAACATGTTTGTTTAGGTATTCATATTTTTGATTTATAAATTCTGCGCGTTGCGATGTATCTAAATTTCGTGAATTAATGTGTTGATTAAATATATCAAGTACTTCTGTAATTTCAAAATGCATAATAATGTATTGCGCTAATGCCGCGCCAAGCCCTGTTAAAATATAAAATATCAAATAGCGTTTTGGACCCCAAACCTGCTCAAGTACTTGCCCAAAAATATATACCCCCAAAATATTAAATAAAATATGAGAAAACCCTCCATGCATAAAAATATAGGTAATAAATTGATGGGGTTTAAAATCATCAGCCAAATAATAATGTAAGCCAAATAGCTTTACTAAATCAATATTAACTGTTTCAAAAGCTAAGGTTGCTAAGTACATAATCACATTAATAATTATAATGTTTTTTGTAACAACAGGAAGCCCCGCAAAAGGTCCCGGACTATATTGATTATTATAATTCATTTAATTTTTAAAATATTTTTCAACTTCTTTATAATCTACTTCCATCAGTATTACTTTGCCATTTGCAGTATATAATGGGTTTTCGCAATCAAACAAACTATTCAATAATCTTTTCATTTCTGAATTTTCTAATATTTTTCCATATTTAATGCTTGAGTTTTTTGCAATTGCTCTGCATAAATTATCATGCTTTTCAATTTTTGCATCAATGGTATTTAGTTTGTAAGTTTCTAAAATGCCCTCAATGGTTTGCGACAAATTATTTTCAGGTAAATCGTTTGGTGTACCATTAATTACTATGCTATTTTTGCCAAATATTTCAACATCAAAACCCAATAATTTAAACTCGGGTAATAAACTTTTTATTAATATAAAATCGTTAGCGCTTAATTCCATTTGCTCAGGAAATAAAATTTGCTGTGTATTTATACTGTATTCTTTTTTTGAGTTTAAATAATGTTCGTAGAGTATTCGCTCGTGAGCTCGCTGCTGATCTACAATTAATACATTTTGATCGTAAGCGGTAACAACATATTTAAAATTTAATTGGAATACATTAAAATCTACTGATTCTTTTTTAATGACTTCCATTATTTGTTGATTACTTGCAGCAGTTATTTCAGTTAACTCAACATTGTTTTTAAATCCTTCATACAAATTTTCCCAGTGCTGCTTATTCATTTTTTGAAGCCCACTTTCAGTTGAGTTTTGTGCAGATGAATTAAAAGGATTATAATTGGTGTTATAATTAATTTTAGGAGGTAAATATGATTTTTCAGTAGCTAAACTACTTGAATTAAACCCGGGTTCAATTTCAAAATCAATTGATGGCGATACATTCGCTTTTCCTAAAGCTCTTTTGATAGCACTCACCAAAAGCATATATACTGTTTTATCATCGGTAAATTTTACCTCTGTTTTTGTTGGATGTATGTTGATGTCGATGTGTTTGGGATCAAGCTCTAAAAAAATAAAATATCTAGGATGAGATTGATAACTAATTAGTTCTTTATAGGCCTCGTAAATAGCATGGTTTAAAAAAGGATTACGTACAAATCTGTTGTTTACAAAAAAGTATTGTTCTTTTTTAGATTTTACAGCTGCCGAAGGCAAACTAACATAGCCCGAAATTTTAACAAATGAAGTGTCTTCGCCAATAATTACTAATTCTTTTTGAATATAACTGCCCACTATCGATTTAATTCTTTGCATTAAATTACCCGCTGGTAAATTGAGTAATTCATTGCCATTGCTTTGAAAAATAAAATGAACATCATTGTGCGGAATTGCTAGGCGCTCTATCTCATCAATGATATGTTTTTGCTCAATTTGATCGGTTTTTAAAAAGTTTCTGCGTGCTGGGATGTTGTAAAATAAATTTTTAACTGATATACTAGTGCCCGTTGGGGTTTGGCAATCTAGCTGACTTTTAAGCTTGCCGCCTTCAATAATAATTTGATGTCCAACCAAATCCTCTTCTTGTTTTGTTTTTAATTCTACCTGAGCAATTGCCGCAATGCTTGCTAAAGCCTCACCTCTAAATCCTTTTGTACTTAATTTAAACAAGTCATCGGCGCTCGATAGTTTAGACGTAGCATGCCTTTCAAAACACATTCGGGCATCAAACGGATTCATGCCATCTCCATTATCAATTACCTGTATTAATGTTTTGCCTCCATCTTTAATAATTAGTTTAAGTTGTTTCCCTCCTGCATCTATCGCGTTTTCTAACAATTCTTTAACAACGCTTGCAGGCCTTTGCACAACTTCACCTGCAGCAATTTGATTAGCTACATGATCGGGCAAAAGAACAATTTTGTTGTTTAACATAAAAATTTAAATTTAGGCATTTAATAGGCTTTAAAAATCAATATTTTATAACCATTTATAATTTTTTATAAATTTAATTTTAAAACAAATTAACATTTATAATTATTGCTAAAATTTAATTTAATTTTCAAATTAATTGTAAAATTAGGAGCTTAATTCGTAATTTATTTTTACAAAAAACCACAACGCCTTTTCTGTTTGTGACATTAAAGCTATAAAAATCAAACAATTAAATAAATTTATTCAATAATTTTTTTTATTAAAATGCTGATAATCATATGTTTAGTGTTTATGTAATAATTAGTATACTCAATAGCGTACTAATTTTAGATTTTTATCAGTATTTTTGTCGTCTTATGTACAGTTCCAAAATTAGGTAAATTATTAAATCATGTTTTTTTTTGGATTAAATAAATTTAGCACTATCTATCATGAAAAAAATAGTTAATCAAGTTTTATGTTTAGTTGCAATTTTTGTAATTAATTCAACTTATTATTCTCAAACCAAAACTAAGTATACTTTTTATAATAAAATTTTAGCTATTGATTCTCTAGCGGGCTTTGATGAGAATTTTTATATTAATCTTTTAACTAACGATGGTTTTTATGGTAAAGAACTTAATGATAAAATTTCTTTAAGCAAAAGATCATTCATAGACTCAAAGTATAATTTAAATAATAAAAATCAAAGTTCTAAATTTGATTTTACCGAATCTTTTTTTTCTTTACAAGCTCTTCCTAACTTTAGAAACATTGGCAATCCCTCTGTAATTAATGCGGTGCCCTTTTGTAATAATGAGGGTTTTGAAAGCTCTGCTGTTTCAGTTCCAACAACATCTACAATTGTTGGTTGGGATTTATTCAAGGGCACAAACCTTAACGTTGGGCCTACCGGAACCAATACTGGTGCATATATGTCAACTGTTGCAATAACTAGCCCGCTTTATGGTGGCGTTTGTTATTCTTGCAACATTAATATTTATCAAGCTCCACTAGTTGATCCACTTTTAACTGCTCCAAATAACACCATTCCAGCTTCTCCATTTGCAGTGGGTGGAATTACTAAGGTGCTCAAATTAAATGACGGAATTCTTCCTGCTATTACACCTGGTGGCGGAGCTGGAATATACTCTAGAGCATCAACTACTTTTTCTGTTGGAGCTAATAACACATTATTTAAATTTGCTTATTTAAGCGTTATGTCAGCCAATATAAACCATGTTTGTACAGGGGGTCAGCAACAAGCTAGTTTTAAAATAGGCTTAATAAATAGTATTGGTGGAGAACTAAGTTGTCCTAGCTTGTTTTTTGCCAGCCCTACTCCTAATAGTGCAAATTCTGTTTGTTCTTCAGTAAATGCTCCTGCAGTTTGGTCCCCTCCTATTGCCGCTCCTACTGCAATTAGATATAACTCAGGTACCGGTACCTCCTCTGCCACTCCAACCTGGCAGCAAGGGTTTATTGATTTAACTCCGTATATAGGGCAAAATATCACTGTCTATTTCGTATCAACTGATTGCGCTGCCGGCGGTCACTATGGATATACATACGTAGACACGGAATGTGGCGAACTAGGTGTTACAGTTACAACGCCAAGTTACAGTACTTTTGTTTCAGCGCCAACGGCTTCAGTTAATTTGGTGGCTCAATGTGCTACAACAGCAACATTATCTGCCCCGATAGGAGCAGCTGGTTATACTTGGACAGGCCCCCCTACTTGGAGTTTATCGTCTGTTTTATCTCGTACTATTCAAACAAATGTTGGTGGTAATTTCACGTTAACTATGTTACAGCCCGGAGGTTGTTCTACTTTTTCACGTACCATATTGTTAACATATGCACCCTTAACAACACTTGCGGCAACACCAGGCACCATTTGTTCTTCAGGGTTAAATTCGACCGCTACTTTATCGGTTACTGGCGCTTCAAATTATACCTGGATGCCAGGAAATTCGAATTTAAATTCCTATATCGTTACTCCAACCATTACAACAATTTACACTTTAACAGCTGTTACAGGAACTTGTTCAGGAACAAAAACACTTCAAGTAACTGTTAATTCAGCTCCAACAATCACAGCTACATCTGGTAATGCATGTTCCGGTTCCACTGTCGCACTTACTGCCGGTGGAGCGGGTATAGGAGGAACTTATACTTGGTCTCCAGGTTCAGTTAACGGGTCTCCAGCCACATTTACACCTGTTACAAACACTACTTATACTGTTATTGGAACTGATATATTAACAGGCTGCACAGGTTCTGTTACTACGAATGTTACAGTTTCAGGAAGTTTAACTTTAACTCATTATTTAAATTTTTCATCTTCAACTATTCCAACAGTATGTATTGGTGGTAATTTATTAGGATTTGTTAATGGAGGAATTGCTAATCAATATACCTGGACAGCACCAGGAAATACTGTTGTTGGAGCAAATGTTACTTTAAATCCCACTATAACAGGCCCATATACAATAACTGCTAATAATGGGGCTTGTATAAGCTCTACAATTACACAAAACGTAGTGGTTGATCCTGGCCCTACTATGACGGTAACGCCCTCTATCTCAACTGCAAGTATTTGTGCAGGCACTTCTACAGTTATTATAGCTACATCTTCAGTTTCACCCATTACTTATAGCTGGAATACTGGCGCAACAACTTCATCAATTTCAGTTACGCCATCTGTTACAACCTCTTATACAGTTTATGGAACTAAAGTCTCCACCGGTTGTATCTCTTCTTCTGTAACTAATATCTTTGTATTCCCTCAGCCAACAATAACTTTAAGTAGTTTTGTAAACGTCACAGCAACCAGTTCCATATGTGTTGGTGGAACAATAAGTGGTGTAGCAAGTGGAGCAGGAGTAGGAGGAACCTATACTTGGTTACCAGGAAATTTAAATGGCACGCCACAAACTTTATCACCAACAGTAACAACAATTTATACCGTTACCGGAACAAGCGCATCAGGATGTACAAATACAGCACAGAGAACAATCACAGTTGTTCCTAACCCAACCCTAACTGCAACTGCTAATCCAACAGCGATTTGTTTAGGTGCAGCATCAACATTATCAGCAAGTGGCTCAACATCCTATTTATGGAGCACGACAGCAATCACTGCCTCCATATCTGTAACGCCAATTACAGTTGGGACATCAGTATACACGGTAACGGGCACAACAGCAGGATGTACAGGATCTATTACGGTATCAGTTACAGTAAATCCACTTCCTGTAGTTACGGCAAGTGCCAGTCCAACCTCAATATGCCCAGGCGGCAGCGCTATATTAACAGGTGGAGGCGGATCTACTTATTTATGGAATACAGGAGCCACCACAGCAACAATATCAGTTTCTCCAATTACAACAACAGGATACACAGTAACAGGAACCAGCGTTTCTGGATGTACCTCAGCAGCAGCAGTTACTTTAACAGTTAATCCAATCCCTACTATTTTATTAACAC
>Ga0214919_10005157_pt1 | contig 18684 bp, 16 predicted proteins | sample LL1503_MetaG_FD_177994 | JGI IMG/M metagenome (GOLD analysis project Ga0214919, IMG submission 177994) | Freshwater microbial communities from Lake Lanier, Atlanta, Georgia, United States - LL-1503 | ecosystem: Environmental > Aquatic > Freshwater > Lake | place: USA: Georgia | collected...
CACCAGTCGTTCAGACACACAGCCAAATCAAACAGCCAAGTGTCTACGCCTGCAAAATAAAAATCGAAAAACCCAGTCAATTGCAGTGCGTTACCTGTGCCTTCAAACATTACGTTATCGCGAAACAAGTCAGCATGAACGGGTCCGCGGGGGAGCGCAGCATAAGCAGAAGAATGGGCAACATGGTTTTGAAAAGCGAGTTCGCTTTGGATCAAACGGTTTTGCGCGTTGCTCAAAAAAGGCAACACCACAGGAACTGTCTCGTTCCACCAGGCCAACCCACGTAAATTGGGTTGATGGCGGTTGTAGTCTTTACCAGCTAAATGCATACGCGCCAACATATCACCGACTGCATGGCAATGCAGCGGTGTTGGGGCAAGCTCACTCCTGCCGATCAAGCGGTTGACCACAGCGGCGGGTTTGCCTTCTAGGGTTAGTAAAATATTACCGTCTGAATTGGCCACAGGATCTGGCACAGGGATGCCGTGGTGGGCCAAATGTTTCATCAAATGCAGATAAAAAGGTAATTGATGGTGCGTGAGGCGTTCAAACAGCGTCAGAACATAGGCGCCCGCGCTGCTGGTTAAAAAATAGTTGGTGTTTTCTATGCCACCTTGAATGCCTTTGAGTTCCACTAAATCACCCAGTTGTAATTGGGTAAGCAATTCTTGGGCTTTGGATTCAGAGACTTCGGTAAAAACGGCCATGGCGGGGTGGAATAAACGTAACACGTGATTGTAGTTGTCACAGATTTGTGCACGGCACAATGTGGGATATGACCGAAAAGAAAACCTTGTTATTGGTAGATGGATCTAGCTATCTCTACCGCGCATTTCATGCCATGCCCGATTTGCGTGCAGTTCCTGGCGACTCAACCAGCGCCGCCACTGGTGCAATACGTGGCATGGTCAACATGATGCAAAGTTTGCGCAAAGAGGTGCCTGCCGACTACGCTGTTTGCGTGTTTGACGCTAAAGGCCCCACATTTCGCGACGAACTGTATCCCGCCTACAAGGCAAATCGTTCACCCATGCCAGATGATTTGCGCACACAAATAGAACCGATCCACCAAGTGGTACGACTTATGGGTTGGCAAGTTTTAGATGTGCCTAGCGTTGAAGCCGATGATGTCATTGGCACTCTGGCTGTATTGGCAGCCAAGCAAAGCATTGAGGTGATTGTTTCTAGTGGCGACAAAGATTTGAGCCAATTGGTCGATCAACACATCACCATTATCGACACCATGAACGGAAAACGGCGTGATGTCGCTGGCGTCACCGCAGAGTTTGGCGTGCCGCCGCATTTGATGATTGATTTCCAAACTCTGGTGGGTGACACCGTCGATAACGTGCCCGGTGTGCAAAAAGTGGGGCCCAAAACAGCTGCCAAATGGTTGATGGAATACGGTTCCATCGATGCTTTATTGGAAAACGCGCATGCCATCAAGGGCGTTGTAGGCGAGAACCTACGACAAGCGATAGATTGGTTGCCGATGGGCCGACAACTCGTCACCATCAAAACCGATTGCGATTTGTCCGCGTATGTCCCCACATTGCCAGCATTCGAGGCATTGACATTGCAACCGCCAGACCGCTTAGGACTCAAAAGTTTTTATGAGACCTATGGCTTTAAAGGATTGGCGCGCGCGATGTCTGATGACGCTGGTGTTTCAGATCAGACGAGCGATGGTGGTGAAGCTCCAACCACCGCCTCAAGATTTACAAAACCATCAAAGCCACAAGCCTCTGATGATATGTTTGAAGACATCAAGCCACAGCCCTCGCAAGTGACAACCAAACAGTACACCTGTGTGCTGACCTGGGATCAATTCGATACATGGTTTGAAAAAATAAAACACGCCAGCTTGACGGCATTTGATACAGAAACGACTGCGATAGATGCGATGACTGCGCAAATCGTGGGCTTGAGCTTTTCTGTGCAACCTGGCGAAGCTTGTTACATACCCTTAGGCCACAGCTATGGTGACGCACCCAATCAACTGCCACTCGAAGAAGTCATTGCCAAACTCAAACCTTGGTTTGAAGACCCCAATGCCTTAAAACTCGGACAACACATCAAATATGACCGCCATGTGCTGGCCAACTATGGCGTGCAAGTGCAGGGCTTTGTGCACGACACTATGTTGCAAAGCTATGTGCTGGAAGTGCATAAACCCCATGGCTTGGCGAGTCTGGCACTAAGACACGTAGAACGCCAGGGCCTCAGTTATGAAGACGTCTGCGGTAAAGGTGCGCACCAAATATCGTTTTCTCAAGTGGAAATTGAGCGCGCCGGTGAATACGCCTGCGAAGACGCTGATATGACCATGGATGTGCATCTTGCACTGTGGCCCCAGTTGCAAGCGGACGAAAAATTAGCGTTTATTTACGACTTGGAGATCAAAAGTAGCGAAGCCCTATTTCGGGTAGAACGCAATGGCGTTTTAATCGATGGCCCTAAGTTGGCGACACAGAGCCACGCTTTGGGGCAACGCATTGTCGAACTTGAAAATGAGGCCTACGCCATTGCCGGACAGCCGTTTAATTTGGCAAGCCCTAAGCAACTAGGTGAAATATTTTTTGACAAACTGGGATTGCCCGTAGTCAAGAAAACAGCCACGGGCGCACGAAGTACAGACGAGGAAGTTCTTGAGAAATTGGCGCAAGACTATCCACTTCCTGCCAAAATTTTGGAACACCGTTCTTTGAGCAAACTCAAAGGGACTTACACCGACAAACTGGCGCAAATGGCCAACCCCAAAACGGGGAGGGTGCACACCCACTATGCGCAAGCAGTTGCAGTGACAGGACGCTTGTCTAGCAACGACCCCAATTTGCAAAATATTCCTATTCGCACGCCAGAGGGACGCAAAGTGCGTGAGGCTTTTGTAGCGCCTGCTGGCAGTGTGATTGCAAGTGCCGATTACAGCCAAATTGAATTGCGCATCATGGCGCATTTGAGCGATGACGCTGCCTTGCTCAAAGCCTTTCACGATGGCTTGGATGTGCACCGCGCGACTGCAGCTGAAGTGTTTGGTCTCTCAGTCGATCAAGTCAGTAGCGAGCAACGTCGCTACGCCAAAGTGATTAACTTCGGCCTGATTTACGGCATGAGTGCTTTTGGTTTGGCGAAAGCTTTAGGGATTGACAACACGGCCGCCAAAAATTACATCACCCGTTACTTCGAGCGATTTGCAGGTGTGAAGCGTTATATGGATGACACGCGTGACCAAGCCAAGGCGCAAGGGTTTGTGCAAACTGTTTTTGGTCGGCGTTTGTATTTGCCTGAGATCAACAGTGCAGCAGCCCCCAGACGCGCTGGTGCAGAACGTGCTGCGATCAATGCGCCTATGCAAGGTACAGCCGCAGACCTGATCAAGATGAGCATGGTGAAAATTCAAAACGTGCTCGACGCTGAGCAACGTGGCACCCGCATCATCATGCAGGTGCATGATGAATTGGTGTTTGAAGTGCCTGAAGCAGAGGTGGAATGGGTCAAGCAAGAAGTGCCACGTTATATGGCAGGAGTTGCGCAATTGAAAGTCGCACTACTTGCTGAAGTAGGCTTGGGCGTAAATTGGGATGTAGCGCATTAAAAATGACTAACTTAGTGCGAGGCATCCTTTGCCTATGATTGAGCTATGACACTTATTGCTATTTTGATAGGGACCTTGGTGGCTGGTGTGGGCAGTGTGTGGTTAGCCGCATTACTCGCGTACGCGCTACTCTCTCGATTTACCCAACACTTATTGAGCCTTGCAGCCGGTGCATTATTGGCTACTGCTTTCATGCGACTTTTGCCTGAAGCGTTCGAGCATTCGGCCGAAGCTGGTGTTTCTGCGCATGTGCTGTTTGCTGTGTTGTTGATGGGCTTGATTTTTTTCTTTCTCTTAGACAAAGCCGAGTTGTGGCACCACGGACATGAGCATGGACACTCGCATGAACACCAAGACCATAGCCATTCGCATGCAGATTCAATACACCCTCACCATACTGGCGGAAGTTGGGCGGTTCTACTAGGTGATAGCGTTCACGCTTTTGGCGACGGCATTTTGATAGCTGCAGCGTTTGTAGCCGATACGCGTTTAGGGATTGCTGCGGCTCTGGCTGTGATGGCGCACGAAGTACCACACCATGTCGGAGATTTAGTGGTGTTGCGTCAATCCTTAGGCAACGCCAAAGCCGCTTTAATTAAATTGTCGTTGTCTGGAAGCGTAACTGCTCTGGGCGGCTTGGTAGGTTATTTACTTGTAGGTGCCTTGCAAGAATACTTACCCCTATTTTTGGTGGTTGCAGCCAGTAGCTTTATGTATGTTGCCTTGGCTGACTTGATTCCGCAATTACAAAAGCGTCTGTCGCCACTAGAGACAGCGGCGCAAGTCGCTTGGTTGTTGACGGGTATTGCCTTAGTGGTTGCTTTGGGTGAGTGGGTCCAGCACTAAAAAGCTTAGGACTTTTCGCAGGGCAAACCAGGGGTGGTGCACCACTCGCTCCAACTGCCAGCATAAAGGCCTGTAGGGCCCAAGCCAGCAATTTCCATGGCCAACACATTTGGTATGGCGCTCACGCCACTGCCGCAATGGTGCACCACGGTGTTGGGTTGTCTGCCTGCCAATAGCGAAGCAAATTCTTCGCGTAATTCAACTGCACTTTTGAAGAACCCTTGTTCATTCAAGTTGGTACTAAAGAGACGGTTGAGAGCGCCTGGGATGTGCCCTGCCACGGGGTCTAAGGGCTCTACTTCACCACGAAACCGTGCAGGGGCACGGGCATCGATCAATGTTTGTGATGTTTTCAAATTGGCTGCGACGGTGGCTGTATCCACCAGTGGAAGTAACGGTGTACGCACAGAAAAATTACCGGTTTGGAGGGTGCTTGGCAATGTTTCGCCTGTTGCTACCGAACCGCCAGCAGCGTTCCACGCTTGCAAGCCACCATCGAGCACAGCAACGGCAGCATGGCCGCACCACTTGAGCATCCACCACATGCGACCACAATAGTTCACGCCATTGCGGTCATAGACCACGACTTGTGTGCTGTCGTTCACGCCCATGCTGCGCAGCCAGACCGCAAATACTTCTGGTTTGGGAAGCGGATGACGCCCACCATTGGCTCGCTCTGCATCGTTGTGTGTTGACAGATGCGTGTCTAAATCTGCACGCAAAGCACCAGCAATATGTTGTTCCAAATATTTTTCATTGCCTGCACTGGTATTGGCAAGTTCAAACGTGCAGTCAAACACTAAGTAATCGGTACTGCTGGCAGTTAAGTTTTGTAAGTCTTTTACCGAAATTAATGTGGTGTACATAAAGTATTTGTTAGGTTGGTTTTATTCTGAAAAAAAGCCCATTTTGCGGCGGTACCACTCGTGGAAATGCTGCATCCCGTCTTCCATCGGGCTTTGGTAGGGGCCCACTTCGTTGTCGCCACGTTGCATCAATGCTTTGCGACCAGCGTCCATGCGTTCGGCAATCTCGTCGTCTTCGATACAGGTCTCCATGTAAGCGGCTTGTTGCGCTTCAACAAACTCACGCTCGAATGCAACGATTTCCTCTGGGTAGTAAAACTCCACCATGTTGAGGGTTTTGTGAGGACTGATGGGATGCAAGGTAGAAACCGTCAACACATGCGGATACCACTCGACCATGATGTGCGGGTAATAAGTCAACCAAATCGCGCCACGGTCAGGTAACTCACCATTGCGGTATTTGAGCAATACCTCGTGCCACTTTTGGTAAGTGGTCGAGCCTGGTTTGCCAAAACTCGACGAGACACCGACGGATTGCACGGAGTAGTTTTCTTTAAATTCCCAGTTCAGGTCTTCACAGGTGACAAAGTGTCCAAGACCGGGATGGAAGGGACCCACGTGGTAATCCTCTAAATAGACCTCGATAAACGTTTTCCAGTTGTAGTTGCACTCATGCAGTTCTACGCGATCTAGTGCAAAGCCTTTGAAATCAAGCGCACTGCGCAGACCCATGTTGGCCAGGTCAGCTTGTACATCTAGGCCGTTGTCCTCAAATAACAACCCATTCCATTCGCGCAGTGGGTAATTCTTTAGATTTAAACAAGGGTCTTGCGCAAAGTGGGGCGCTCCCAAGAGTTCGCCAGTCGGCGAATAAGTCCAGCGGTGCAAGGGACACACAATATTGCCACCGCCCGAACTTTGCGCCTGTGTTTGGAGCGAACCCCTATTTTTCAAAATAATCGCTTGGCGATGGCGACAAACATTGGACAACAGCTCTACACCACGGTGGGTGCGGACGAGAACACGCCCTTCGTTCTCTTGTGGAAGCGCAAAGTAATCACCCAATTCGGGAACAGCGAGTTGGTGGCCCACATAACGTGGGCCAGACTGAAAGATGGTCTCCAGTTCGCGCTGGAATAGCGCCTCGTCAAAGTAACTGGTAACTGGTAGTTGGGCTTGCGCCTGCTGCAGTTGAAGACTTAAATCAGACATGGGGGACCTGACCTAAAGACTCCCCACAGGGAGGTGGATGAAAAATAAATCAGCCTAAAAGCTGACAGGGGAGTGGGATTGTAACCATCTCAAGAGCGAACTTAGACACTCTAAAATGTACACACAACATACTAAAAATAGATTTCAAACTTATGCCTAAGGCTAGCTCAACCCCACCTACGGAAAAATCTCCTCCTGCAAGTTACGAGGATGCCCTCAAAGAACTCGAAAACTTGGTTGCGGATATGGAGGCAGGCCAATTACCCCTGGCCCAGTTACTAACAGGTTACGAACGTGGCGCTGAACTATTGGCTTACTGCCGTGCGCAGCTTGATGCTGTGGAGCAACAAATCAAAGTGCTTGATAACGGGACCCTTAAACCTTGGACGCCCACGTGATTCAGAGCTCCCATACTTTGACAGCTTCCGAACTGGATCAATGGTTTAACCAACGCCTGTCGGCGGTTGAAGAGGCACTTTCATTGTGGATCAGTCCAGATGCGCCTGCAGGTTTGGGTCAAGCTATGCGCTATGCCGTACTGGATGGCGGTAAAAGATTACGTCCCATGTTGGTGCTCGCTGCACGTGAGGCAGTAGGAAACGGCGTGAAAGACGAGACCTTTGATGCAGCAGCCATGCGGGCTGCATGCGCCGTTGAATTGATTCACGCCTATTCATTGGTGCATGACGATATGCCTTGCATGGATAACGATGTGTTGCGTCGAGGTAAACCCACGGTGCATGTGCAGTTTGGCGAAGCGCAGGCGTTGTTAGCAGGCGATGCCTTACAAGCTTTGGCGTTTGAATTGCTTACGCCTGACAGTAAATCAACTGCAATGACTTACGCCCAAAAGAGTATTCCCGATGATGTGCAAGCACGTTTATGTCGGTTATTGGCAAAAGCGGCGGGCTTTAACGGCATGGCGGGTGGTCAAGCCATTGATTTAGCAAGTGTGGGGCTAGCCTTAAATGAGCACCAACTGCATGAGATGCATCTCCTGAAAACCGGTGCATTGTTAGAAGCCAGTGTCATGATGGGCGCTGCCTGTGGACACACTAACGCGCAAGTTTGGAACTGTTTGCAGCGCTATGGTCGCGCAGTTGGCTTGGCGTTTCAGGTGGTAGACGACATATTGGATGTGACCTCAGACTCTGTCACACTGGGGAAAACAGCAGGCAAAGATGCTGCGAATGACAAACCTACTTATGTATCCTTGTTGGGATTGAACCGTGCCCAAGAATACGCCGAACAATTGCTCCATGAGGCCCTAAAAGCCCTCCAAGACAGCGGTTTAGCGTCTGCACATACCCTTGTTGCTTTGGCGCAACGTGTGGTGAATCGGAAAACTTGAATATGTCAAACATACTAAACACGATTAACTCGCCCGCAGATTTGCGTGCATTACCCAGACAAAAACTCGGGCCTTTAGCCGATGAGCTGCGTGCTTATTTATTAAATAGCGTTGCCAAAACGGGTGGTCATTTGAGTTCCAACTTGGGCACGGTGGAGTTGACTGTTGCTTTGCACTATGTGTTCAACACGCCCCAAGACCGGGTGGTGTGGGATGTTGGTCACCAAACGTATCCTCACAAAATTTTGACTGGTAGACGAGACCAGATGTCTACCTTGCGTCAGCGCCATGGTTTGAGTGGATTTCCGCGCCGCAGTGAAAGCGAGTTCGACAGTTTTGGAACTGCGCATTCTTCCACCAGTATTTCTGCCGCGCTTGGCATGGCTATGGCCGCACATCAAAAAGGCGAGTCGCGCCATGCGATTGCTGTAATAGGTGACGGTGCGATGACTGCTGGCATGGCCTTCGAAGCTTTGAACAATGCGGGTGTTACCAACGCGCGCTTGTTGGTGATCTTGAACGATAACGACATGTCGATTAGCCCGCCCGTGGGTGCATTGAATCGCTACCTAGCGCAACTGATGAGTGGCCGCTTCTACTCCGCTGCCAAAGAAGTGGGTAAGCAAGTTCTCAAAGGTGCGCCTCCTTTGTTCGAGTTGGCAAAGCGATTTGAAGAGCAGGCCAAGGGCTTTGTTGTGCCCGCCACTTTGTTCGAAAAATTTGGCTTTAATTACATCGGCCCCATCGATGGTCACGATTTAGATTCGCTGATACCCACCCTTCAAAATCTTAAAAATTTAGAGGGGCCACAGTTCCTACATGTGGTGACTAAAAAAGGCCAAGGCTATGAATTGGCTGAGGCTGATCCCGTTGCCTACCACGGCCCTGGCAAGTTTGACCCCGCTGTCGGATTGGTGCCATCGACCACGGTAGCTAAAACCACGTTCACCCAAGTCTTTGGGCAATGGCTGTGCGATATGGCCGAGCATGATCCCTTGCTAGTGGGTATTACGCCAGCTATGCGTGAAGGCTCAGGCATGGTGGCGTTTCACCAACGTTTTCCAGACCGCTATTACGACGTGGGTATTGCAGAACAACATGCTTTGACATTTGCGGCTGGACTTGCCTGCGAAGGTGTGAAGCCTGTTGTGGCGATTTACTCAACGTTTTTGCAGCGTGCCTACGACCAACTCATCCATGATGTGGCATTGCAAAAATTACCAATGGTGCTGGCGCTTGATAGAGCTGGCATTGTTGGTGCAGACGGAGCAACGCATGCGGGGGTGTTTGATATTCCTTTTCTGCGTTGTGTTCCCAACGTGAGCGTCGCATGCCCCGCAGATGAGAACGAGTGTCGTCAACTATTGACCACGGCTTACCAACAAGACCACTGCGTTGCAGTGCGTTATCCCAGGGGTGCTGGTATCGGTATGAAAGTGGACGCTGGTTTGAATGCCCTACCTTATGGCAAGGGTGAAACACGCAGACAAGGTCAACGCATTGCTTTGCTTGCATTTGGAACTTTGTTGTATCCCGCGTTAGAGGTTGGCGAGTCCCTAAACTTGACAGTAGTGAATATGCGCTGGGCCAAACCGCTTGACACTGAATTGCTCGCGCAAATTGCAAATAGCCATGATGCATTGGTCACATTAGAAGAAGGTACTGTGATGGGGGGCGCTGGCTCGGCGGTGTTAGAGGCCTTGCAAGTGTTGGGCATCCAAAAACCCCTATTAACCTTAGGAGTTGCAGATGTATTCACCGAACATGGTGATCCAGCGAAACTTTTGGCTGAACTTGGACTAGATGCTTTAGGAATAAGTGCATCGGTCAAACTTAAATTTTCACATTTACTCTCCTAATACAGGGGAAAACCCGTGCAAACCCTAGTGATGGGATGCATACAATCTCGCCATATTTTGACTTTCACTTAAACAGGAGTTCATATGGATCGTCGTTCCATTATTAAAAATGCTGGTATCGCTGGCATATTGGCTGCAGGTGCGGCACCTGCTGTCCATGCGCAAGCTGCAATCCGCTGGCGCTTGGCTTCTAGCTTTCCTAAATCGTTAGACACGATCCACGGAGCGGCTGATACTTTTGCCCGGGCCGTCAAGAATATGTCTGGCGGAAAGTTTGAAGTGTCGGTGCATGCACCTGGCGAAATCATGCCTGCCTTTGGTGTGGTGGACGGTGTGCAGCAAGGTTCTGTCGAAGTTGCACACACTGCTCCCTACTATTTCTTCGGTAAAGACGAAACTTTCGCTTTGGGAACTGCGATTCCTTTTGGTTTGAACAGTCGTCAAATGACTGCTTGGATGTACGAAGGCAATGGTATGAAGCTCTTGCGTGAGTTTTATGCCAAGTACAACATGGTCAACTTCCCCGGCGGTAACACTGGTGCCCAAATGGGTGGTTGGTTCCGAAAAGAAATTAAGTCTGTGAAAGACCTCAAAGGTTTGAAGTTCCGTGTGGGTGGCTTTGCCGGAAAAGTCTTGGATCGTTTAGGGGTCATACCCCAAAACATTCCCGGTGGCGATATTTATCCAGCATTGGAAAAAGGCACCATCGACGCAGCTGAGTGGGTGGGTCCTTATGATGATTTAAAGTTGGGCTTTAACAAAGTTGCGCCTTTCTACTACTACCCCGGTTTCTGGGAAGGCGGTCCAGAGTTGGACTTCTTTATCAACGACAAGGCATTCAATGCGCTGACGCCTGAATACAAGGCCATCATTGAGGCCGCTTGCGCTCAGGCACACTCAGATATGCAAGCCAAGTACGATGCCCGTAACCCTGCAGCTTTGAAGCAGTTGGTAGGTTCTGGCGCGAAGTTGCGTGAGTTCCCCAAGGACGTGATGACCTCTGCATTTAAAGAAGCCATGGCCTTGTATGAGGAAACTTCTGCCAAAAACGAAAACTGGAAAAAAGTTTATGCAGACTACTCCAAGTTCCGTGCTGATTCCAACCTGTGGTTCCGTTTCACGGAAGCCAAGTTTGATTCGTTCATGCAAGCGCAAAAACTGTAATAGTCTAAGCCTACAAATAGAAACCGCGCCTAAGTGCGCGGTTTTTCATGGCTCAATTCAATGGTGATAAATGAGGCCAATACGCCTTGAATCACATCCGGCGAAATGCTTTGAGTTCTTGGCTAAGTCTTTCCATCTCTATCAATACCGCCGCATCGGATACGAAAAAAACACTGAACTTGCCTGCTAGGGTGCGGGCATAAAGCCTTGGCGCAATAAGCCACTCAAGTCCCCGGATACGAATAAGTTGAGCGACCGCTAAATCATCAAAATCAAAGTGCTTGGTCCACATCCAACTTTGTGTAATGCCGGTAGGGTCTAACCGAATACGGCTAATCAATACAAACCAAGCGGTACAGGCAAGCAAGCACCAACCCAAGATAAACCAGCCGGCAGTACGAAGCCCTTCCAAGTCGGCGTTACCGCCAAATTTGCCTTGCAACCAAAGGCTTAAAAGCCAATAGCCACAAAGTGCAACAACTGTGAAGGTGAGGGTTTTGAATGCGAGGGAGAAGGCCGATCCCTCAACCTTTTCGGCCTGCAGTTCAAACCGAAAAGGTGCGGGCCCCAACATTATTTTTTGAACAAGTCGTCAATTTTCTTTTGTTCTGCGGCGGCATCTTCTGCGGCACTTGGGGCTGTGCCATCAGGCTTCAAGTCGATGACAGGAACTTCTTGCTCGGAAGGCATCTCAATCACGACTTTGTCGAGATCAACTTTCTCTTCTTTATCTAAGAACATGGTGACGGTTTCAGGAACAAAGATCACGATGACGACCAAGACGAGTTGCATGATTACCCAGGGAATCGCACCAAGGTAAATATCGCTTGAGAGAACTGGCTTTTCGATACGGCCTTCTTTGAACAAGGTGTCAGCAATACCGCGTAAATAAAAGAGTGCGAATCCAAAAGGAGGATGCATAAAACTGGTTTGCATATTTACGCATAGCAAGACACCAAACCACACCATATCGATGCCCATTTTTTCGGCAACAGGACCCAACATGGGCAAGATGATGAAAGCTATTTCAAAGAAATCCAAGAAGAAAGCCAGAAAGAATATGAATATGTTCACGGCAATCAAAAAGCCAATCTGCCCTCCTGGTAGACCAGACAGCATGTCTTCAACCCATTTGGCGCCGTCCACCCCTTGGAAAACCATGGAGAACACGCGTGAGCCAATCAAAATAAACACCACCATGGCTGTGAGGCGCATCGTGCTGTGCATAGCTTCCCAAATCAAATCTTTGTCTAAGCGCTTATGGATAGCAGCCAAAACTAACGCGCCCACGCAACCCATTGCGCCTGCTTCGGTAGGTGTGGCAATAGCAGTGTTGATGCCTGGCAGTCCGCCCATAGAGCCAAGTACTGCAAAAATCAAAAATGCAGACGGAATGATGCCGCGCAAGCATTTGAGCCACAAATGAAATCCGTCCATTGTGCGGGCTTCTTTAGGAATACCGGGAACATGGTGTGGCTTGAAAACACCTAAAGCAAATGTGTAGATCGCAAAGATGGCGACCTGTAAAAGAGATGGACCCCAAGCGCCTTTGTACATATCGCCCACTGAGCGACCGAGTTGGTCAGCCATGACCACCAACACCAAAGAAGGTGGCACCAATTGCGTGATGGTGCCAGATGCAGCCAAAACACCCGTGGCATAGCGCATGTTGTAGCCATAACGGATCATCACCGGAAGTGAGATCAAAGCCATAGCGATGACTTGCCCAGCCACCGTTCCGGTGATCGCGCCCAAAATAAAGCCCACGATGATGACGGAGTAGCCAAGACCCCCTTTGACGGTGCCAAACAACTGACCCATGGAGTCAAGCATGTCTTCAGCCAGGCCACACTTTTCCAAAATCGCACCCATGAAGGTGAAGAACGGAATAGCCAGTAGAAGGTCGTTGCTAAGAATGCCAAAAATATTAAGTGGCAAGTTAGACATAAAACTGGCGGGGAACCAGTCAAGGCTGATAGCCAAAAACCCGCAAGCCAAGCCTAAAAAAGACAAAGAGAAGGCAACGGGAAAGCCAATGAGCATGGTGAGCACGAGGCCCGCAAACATGATGGGTGCGAAATTTTGCATTTCCATAGTCGTATTCCTTATTGCACCGGTTTTTCGTAATGGGTGTCCATCTCAAACTTGCCTTGTAAATAGGCCACACGTTTGATGATTTCGCTGATACCTTGCAAAGTCATCCAAATAAAACCTACAGGCAACAACAACATGGCAGGCCAACGAACTAGGCCGCCAGCGTTGCTGGACATTTCATTTGTCATCAGCATTTTGAGAAAGAGCGGGAAACTCAGCCATGACAAAAGAATCATGACTGGCAACAAAAACAAGACCAGGCCAAAGAGGTCAATATAGACGGGGCCATTACCTTTTAGTCGACCATAAAAAATATCGACGCGCACATGCTCATTCATTTTCAGAACGAGGGGGGCGCCTAACATCACGGTGGCAGCGAACAAATACCACTGAATTTCCAACCAACCGTTGGAACTGATGTCAAAGCCATAGCGAATAAAAGCATTGCCAGCAGAAATTAGGGCGGCTGCAAGAACAGCAAATGCAGCGATGTGGCCAAATTGCGCGCTAATTTTGTCTACGCCCAAGGCGAACTTAAGAAGTTTAGACACAGTGTGCCTCCTTTTTTGACAACCCAGCATCTTACCAAAAATTAGTCCTTAAAGACTAATTTTCAACCCTTTACCAAAACCGAATTGCCCAATCACGGCAGCTTTATCGAAAATTGTTCTGGTACGGGTTAGCCGTGCGTATTTTTCAAAATATCGCGCAAGATGTGTGGCGCAATTTTGCAACCGCAACCCCCGCCGTGCGAGAGTGAAGTTAGTCTTGGAATAGAGGAAGTCATTTGCCAATTATCGGCGCAAGAGTGAATGCGGATGAATGCGCCACGGTTTACGCGCTACGATATTCACGTAACTTTTCACCTTTGTATGTCCTCTTTGACAGATAGCGTATTCGCAGCATTTGATCTCATCACCCAGTACGACCCCATGTTGTGGAGTGTGGTCGCTAGGTCGCTGTGGGTGAGTGTGTGGGCAACTGCTATCGCCAGTGTTGTAGGTATTTGTTTTGGCGCATGGTTAGCGGTCAGTCGTTTTCATGGAAGAAGTGTTTTGCTAACGGTGCTCAATACCTTGCTGGCTTTGCCGTCTGTGGTGGTGGGGTTGGTGGTGTATTTGCTGTTGTCGCGCAGTGGGCCTTTGGGTCATTTGGGTTGGCTATTTAGTTTGAAGGCCATGGTGTTGGCGCAATCGGTGCTGATATTTCCGGTCGTTGTGGCCCTTACACGCCAATGCGTTGAAGACGCGGATAGGTTGCATGGTGAACAGTTGCAATCTTTAGGCGCTGGTGCAAGTTTGCGTAGTTTGCTGTTGGTGTGGGACGAGCGCTATGTCTTTCTGACGATCGTTATCACCGCTTTTGGCCGTGCTGTTTCAGAGGTGGGTGCTGTCATGGTGGTAGGCGGCAATATCGAAGGGTTCACACGGGTCATGACGACGGCCATTGCTTTAGAAACCAGCAAAGGTGACTTGCCACTTGCATTGGCGTTGGGTCTGGTTTTACTGGCGGTGGTGTTGTGCCTGAACATCTTGGTGGCAGCAGTCAGAAGTTGGCGCTTGCGTGTGGATGGTTCTGCATCTGACCCTTTACAAAAAGTATGGGTATGAGCGCACAACAAAAAACCCATCTGCCAATTCCTATGAAAAAAGAACTACAACTCCAATTGCAGGGAGTGGATGTGCAGTTTGGCTCCCACTTGGCACTTCGGCAGATTGATTTAAACGTGTATGCAGGAGAGCGCGTTGCTTTTGTTGGTGTCAATGGCTCAGGCAAAAGCACTTTGTTGCGTGTCATACATGGTGTGCTGCCTGTCAGTAGTGGGCAAGTGCATTGGCAAGCTGGTGTGCAACAGGCGATGGTGTTTCAGCGTCCGTATATGTTACGCACCACGGTTATCAATTTTGTGGCCCTAGCCCTATGGTTGCAAGGCGCGCAATGGCGTATTGCCAAAGAACAAGCGTTAGCGGCACTGCACCAAGTGGATTTACAAGATCTAGCGCACCGAAATGCAAAAACTTTGTCTGGGGGGCAGCAACAACGGTTAGCTTTTGCACGTGCGTTGGCTGTGCATCCCCAATGCATGTTGTTAGACGAACCAACCTCTAGTTTGGATCCCCATGCCAAGCGAGAAGTAGAGCGGATCATGCATGATTGGATTGCAGACAACGCTACCACCTTGTTGTTTAGCAGCCATAACTTAGGGCAAGTCAAGCGTTTGGCTACGCGCGTTGTGTATTTAGAAAATGGCCGTATCTTGGCCGACTTACCAACCGAGCAATTCTTCCATCAACCACTGGAGCGGTCGCATCCAGAAGCACATTTGTTTCTAAGAGGTGAGCGGGTGTAAAGAAGCCTCTTGTGTATTGAGCCAAGTACCCAATTGCCAACGCGCCAATGCGCCCACACAAGCGCCTATGCAAATGGCTATGACAGCACTCATTTATCGATGCCCATCACTGCATCTGGTAGGTAGGTCACGATTTGTGGAAATACGATGATCAACACAATACACACAACTAAACATGCAAAGAATGGGAGGGCTGCGCGTGCGATGGTGTTGCTGTCTTTACCAGTCATGTTTTGCAAGACAAATAGGTTGAAACCTACAGGTGGAGTGACTTCGGCAATTTCGACCAACAACACAATAAAAATACCAAACCAAATCAAATCAAATCCCGCTTTTTGAATCATGGGTAAAACCACAGCACTGGTCAACACAATCATGCTGATACCGTCTAAGGCCGTTCCCAAAATCAAATACACCACTGTGAGTACTGCTATCAAAGCCAAAGGACTCAGTTGCATGGCATTGACCCATTCTGCCAATTCGCGTGGAATACCAGTGAAAGCCATAGTCTTGGTCAAGAAAGCAGCACCAGCTAATATGAACATGATCATGCAACTCGAGCGGGCAGTGCCCATCAAGCCATCCCAGAAGTTGCTCCACGTCAAGCTACCGCCCCATGCAGCCAATGCCAGTGAACCCACTACGCCATAGGCGGCGCACTCCGTAGCTGTGGCGTAGCCAGTGATCAAGACCCAACATACAAAAATAATGAGTGCACCGCAGGGTATGAGATTGCGTGAGAGTTTGATCTTCTCTATGAAAGTGGTTGGTGCATCAGCTGCAGGCACTTGGTCTGGGTGACGCAAGCTCCACCACATGATGTAACCGCTAAAGAGCGCCATCAATAAAAAGCCTGGCAAGAATCCAGCGAGAAAAATACGAATGATGGATGCGTCTGCAGCGACTGCGTAAACCACCATGGTGATAGATGGCGGAATCAAAATACCTAATGTGCCTGCCGTGGCCAATGATCCTAAAGCTAATTTTTCGCTATAGCCACGCTTCATCAGTTCAGGCAAGGCTACTTTACTGATCGTGGCGCATGTTGCAGCTGAAGAGCCAGAGACGGAGCCAAAAATACCGCAGCCCAAGATGGTGGTGTGCATCAAACGACCAGGTACGCGGTTCAACCAAGGCCGCAATCCTTCGAACATTTCTTCGCTGAGTTTGGTACGAAATAAAATTTCGCCCATCCAAATAAACAAAGGGAGAGCAGCAAGCTCCCAGCTTGCATTGCTTTCCCAAAAAGCACTGAATAGGTTTTTTCCTGGTTGTGTGTTGGTGAAAAACGCTTGACCCACCCACCCACAAATTGCCAAGGTCATGGCAATCCACACGCCACCCGAGAGCAAAACCATCATGACGAGTAAGAGAAGACCGCCGACGAGAAGAATGTCCATGGAAACCTTGGAGGCTAAAAAATCAAACGTCGGAAGAGAAATCACCCCGCGCATGGCGCTCTTGCACTTCACGCACATAGGTGGGGGTTTGGCCTTGCAGCACCAAGATCAATTCGTCAAAAAGGGCGATCCACAAAAGAACAGATCCGAGCGCAAAACTCAATTGCGGAATCCATAGTGGCAAGGGCAACAGCCCTTGCGCCACTTCGTTGAATTCCCAGCTCTCGTAGGTAAATTTGCAAGCCCACCATGCCAGATAAGCGACGGCTATATTGCCCACCAGCAAGGCGGCAATCTCAAAACGTTTACGCCACGCCTCAGACAAACTGTCGATCAACAACGTAACACGAACAAAGTCGCCGTGTTTGAACGCATGGGCCATGCTGAAAAAAGATGCCGCAGCACAAAACCATGCCACTACATCATTGACAGCACCCGTGCGAACTCCAAACTCACGCAATACGCTTTGGGCAATCATCAAAGCGCATAGCGCCAAAATAAACAAGGCCCCCAGTGCACCAGAGGCGTAATACAGCCGATCTAAAAATCGGCGCATTATTTTTTCGCTTTGGCTGCAGGCTTGGCAGATTGGTTGAAGGCGGAAATGATGGCCTCACCATCCGCACCCGCGCGTTTTTGCCAGTCGGCCAACATGATGGTGCCAACTTGCTTCATGTCTGCCATCAGCTTGGGCGATGGGGTGACAATTTGCATGCCTTTTTCAGTCAACGCTTTTTTGTAGAAGCCATCTTTTTCTGCGCTGACTTTCCAGCCGCGTGTCTCAGCTTCTGCAGCAGTCTTTACCAAAGCAGCTTGGGTGGCGGGATCTAGCGCATCAAAAGCTTTTTTATTCACGATGACTGCGTTCTTAGGTAACCAAGCTTGGGTATCGTAGAAATACTTCAAGCTTTCATAGGTCTTGGTATCAAACCCTGTGGCACCAGAGCTCATATAGCTCTCAATCACCCCAGTGGCTAAGGCTTGTGAAAGTTCTGCCGCTTGGATGGTCACAGGTTGAGCGCCTATGAGTTCTGCAATTTTGGCAGTGGCAGGGCTGTAGGCGCGCCATTTGATGCCACGCAAGTCAGCAACTGAATTGATTTCTTTTTTGGTGTAAATGCCTTGTGAAGGCCAAGCCACCGCAAATAACAACTTCATGCCCTGAGCGGCCAAGAGTTTGTCTAGAACAGGTTTTTGAGCGTCGTACAAGCGCTTGGAGTCCGCATAGCTGGTAGCCAAGAAGGGAACGCCATCTACACCATAGATAGCGTTCTCGTTTTCAAAATTCACCAACAACACTTCTCCAATTTGCGCTTGACCGCCTTGCACAGCACGTTTGATCTCGTTAGCCTTGAAAAGCGATGCATTGGCGTGTACGGTAATTTTGAGCTTGCCAGCGGTGGCAGCATCGACATCTTTGGCAAACTGGACCAAGTTTTCTGAATGGAAATTAGTTGCTGCGTATGCAGCGGGAAGGTCCCATTTGGTTTGGGCAAAAACACTGCCAGCAAAAAGCGAGAGCGCGATAGCAGATAAGGAAAAATAACGACGTTGCATAAGAACTCCTGTACAGGTAAGACCAAAAACCATGGCTTTTTACACGCCAAAAGGTGAACTATAGCCAGTATTTGGGGCGCTTCTGAAATAAATACAATGGCCGTTCAAAGCACTACTTGATTCCTGCAGCTCCCGAACCGGCCCCCTTGAAACGGAACCTCCCATGTTTAAACCCACTTCCTTCCTTTGCGCACTTTTGTTGCTAGCCGGTTGCGCCACTTCCGCCAATTACCAAAAGAACCTGAATGCTTGGGTTGGTGAGGATGAATCTGCCCTGGTCGCCAAATGGGGTAAACCCAATAAAACCTATGAGGTCGATGGCTTCACGTATTTGGTCTACACCACCTCTGGCGAAGCATCGACGCCTGGCACCAATACAGATTCCCAAAACACAGTGGCTGGCACATCCATCTTTGGTGGCGCTAACGGTTGGATCCCATCGTTAACCTT
>Ga0214919_10005158_pt1 | contig 18680 bp, 15 predicted proteins | sample LL1503_MetaG_FD_177994 | JGI IMG/M metagenome (GOLD analysis project Ga0214919, IMG submission 177994) | Freshwater microbial communities from Lake Lanier, Atlanta, Georgia, United States - LL-1503 | ecosystem: Environmental > Aquatic > Freshwater > Lake | place: USA: Georgia | collected...
ATGCGGCAAGGCCTTGGTCCCCATGCGCACTTTCACGCCGGGCGCCAAACTGGCTTGACTGCGGTAAATAGCGGGCACGCCCAGACTCGCCATCCACTGCCCCCAGGTGCTGTTAGCCAAAATCATGGCCTCGGCCACGATCAAATCAAGTGGCGCTCCGCGTTGGCGAGTGCCAATGCTGACGGGTTCGTTGCCAACAGGCGGTATTGCATGGTTATTGCGCTCCAAGCGGAATGTGTAATCGGGTCGATTGAAGGTCTCGGGTTTCCCGCGCACCACTTCACGGCCCGCTTTAAGGTGCTGAGCCAAACGCCAAAAAAAAGCCAGCGATGAACGCGCCATGGGCAGATCAGCTTGCGCTTGTGCATGCACAAACTCAGGGTCTTCCAGCCACTGGGGAGTCACCAAGCTGTCGAGTTGATCGTGCCGCAGGTTGGCCGCAATGTGCACTTTTTCAAGTTTGGTTTCGCTGCTCAGGATGTTCAAACTGGTTTCATCGAAAGTCACATACAAAGAAACCGCGGGGCAGTCATGTCCTTCAGCCAACGTGTAATTTTTGACTACTTCGTCAGGCAGCATGGTAATTTTGTAGCCCGGCATGTACACGGTGGAAAAACGATTTCGACCCAGTTGATCGATTGGACTGTCGGGTAACACCGCAAGACCCGGTGCAGCAATGTGAATGCCCACAATCACCTTGCCACTGCCCAACCCCTGTAGCGACAAAGCATCGTCAATTTCGGTGGTTTGGGAGTCGTCGATCGAATAAGCTTGCGCTGTGGACAATGGCAGTGTTTCAGTGATGGGGGGGGCAGACAGGGCCGGAAATCCGGTGCCTTTGGGAAAGTTGTCAAACAAAAACCGCTGCCAGTGAAAGTCATATGCCGACTCAATGGCGCCAGCCTTTTGCAAGAGGTCTAAAGGCGCGGTTTGGGTGGCTCGGCTGGCTTCAACCACGGCTTTGTATTCGGGTGCATTTTTGTCGGGCCTGAACAGAATTTTGTACAACTGCTCGCGAATGGGGGCTGGACAGACCTTTTGTGAAAGTTCAGCAGCCCAGTTTTCGATTTGAGCTTGAACCAATTTTTTCTTTTCAATGGCAGCGAGTGCTTGTGCCACGATCTCTGTTGAGGCTTTTCGAAAACGCCCTTTGCCAGCACGGCGAAAGTAATGAGGCGCTTGAAATAATGTGATCAATGCGGCAACCTGTTCGGTTATGGATGCCGATGTACTGAAGTAGTCGTATGCCAGATCGGTAAAACCAAATTCGGTTTCGGGTGCGAACTCCCATGCCAAATTCAGATCAATGCTTTCACTCAGGGTGTTTGCTTCTTCAAGCAATATGGCAGGCGAAGGCTTGTCAAACTTGAGTAACACATTGGCAACTTTAACTTTAACGCGTTTGCCGCTGTCGAGTTCAACCTGAGTCGAAGCCTCTGCTTCGGACAAGATGCGACCGGCCATGAATTTTCCGGCTTCTTCAAACAATAAAAACATAGCCCAGATTGTCCCATGCTCCGGCTTCAAGCCAAGTTCAAAAAATTCAGAATATCGTGCTGGTGATCATCAAAATCAGACAAAGCATGGTCACTGCCCGGCAAGAGTTTGATCTGGGCATGTGGCAGGTGGAGCGTCATTTCACGCCAGTCCAGCACCTCATCCCCTTTGGCCACGATGGCAAATACCTCGGAATGCGTTGATTTCAGGGTATTTTGCAGCGCGTTCAATTCGTCCACATAGCCGGATTGAAAGTCAAAGGACTGTGCAGGATCGTGCCATGCCTGTTGCATGCCCACATGATGTATCAAATCTCGCGCAGGTTGAACCGCAGGGTTCAGCAGGACGGCTGGGCAGCCCGTGGCGGCTGCAAAGCATTGTGCATAAAAGCCGCCCAAGGAGGAGCCGACGACTGCCGTCTGTGTCAAAGGCCAATTCTGAGTTCCTTGAATTATCAAGGCCATGGCTTGTTTGGGGGATGGGGGGAGTTGCGGACACCACCACTGAACTTGCGGGTGCAATTGGTTTACCCAATGGGCCATTTTTTGAGCTTTCATGGACAGGGGAGACGAACGAAAACCATGCAAGTACAGCAAATGGGTGATGGACGTTTTGCTTTTCATCAAGTTCATTATCCGGGCAGTCGAAGCTGAGATAATCGCAATATGAATACTGTCATCCAGAAACAGACACTGATTCAGCGCTTGCATTTGTGGTTCGATGGCTTCGATGGACCTTTGGCATTCGCTGTTTTTTTGCTCGCCTGCGCGGGCTTGGTGATCATGTTTTCTTCAGGCTATGACCATGGCACCCGCTTTAATGACCATGCCCGTAACATGTTGATTGCCGCCTTCATCATGTTTGTTGTGGCGCAAATTCCACCCCAAAAATTGATGAGCTTGGCGGTCCCCATTTATACATTCGGGGTCATTCTGTTGATTGCCGTGGCCGTCTTTGGCATCACCAAGAAAGGCTCGCGCCGCTGGCTGAATCTGGGGGTGATCATTCAACCCAGCGAAATTCTGAAAATTGCCATGCCGTTGATGCTGGCTTGGTGGTTCCAAAAGCGTGAAGGTCAATTGCGCCCATTGGACTTTGCCGTTGCGGGCGTTTTGCTGGCGATACCGGTGGGCTTGATTCTTCGGCAACCTGATTTGGGCACGGCATTACTCGTTTTGTCCGCTGGTTTGTCTGTGATTTTCTTCGCGGGATTGAGTTGGCGATGGATCATTCCCCCTTTGGTATTGGGACTGATCGGGATTGCATTGCTGGTTGTCTTTGAACCAAGCTTGTGCGCAGAAGATGTGAATTGGCATGTATTACATGAATACCAACGGCAGCGGATATGCACTTTACTGGACCCTACGCGCGACCCATTGGGGCGGGGTTTTCACATCATTCAGGGCATGATTGCGATTGGATCCGGTGGTTTTTGGGGCAAAGGATTTATGCAAGGCACACAGACGCATTTGGAGTTTATTCCTGAGCGAACGACGGACTTTATTTTTGCGGCTTTCTCAGAGGAGTTTGGCTTGTTCGGTAATTTTTTTCTAATTTCTTCGTTTCTCTTTTTGGTTTACCGAGGTTTGATGATCGCACTGGATGCGCCCACCCTGTTCACCCGATTGCTGGCAGGCAGTGTGACCATGATTTTCTTCACCTATGCTTTCGTCAACATGGGCATGGTCAGCGGAATCTTGCCTGTGGTGGGTGTGCCACTGCCTTTTATCAGCTATGGCGGAACTGCCATGGTCACTTTGGGACTCGGATTGGGAATTTTGATGTCGATTGCTAAAGCAAAAAGATTGGTGCAAACATGAGCACGGTCAATGGGGTTCAAGTTGCAGTCATTGGCGCAGGCAACATGGGCGGTGCCATGCTGGCCCGTTTATGCGAGGCCGGTTGGACGGTTGCTGTGTGCGATGTGGACCCACACCAGCAAACGTTGGCAGTGGCTTGTGGCGCGCAAGATTGTTCAACCCCTTTGGATGCGGCGCAGCGTTTGCGCGATGAAGGCGTATTGCTGATCGCGGTAATTGATGCGGAGCAGACGCGCGACGTTTTGACCGGTCCAAATGGTGCGATGGCCGCTATGCATTCAGGTCAAACGGTGATGCTGTGTCCGACTTTGTCACCCATCGATGTCCAAGCCATGGGTTTGATGCTGGCTCAGCAGGGGGTAAGCTGCATTGATGCCCCGATGTCGGGAGGTCCCCTCAGGGCGCGTGATGGCAGCATGAGCTTGATGGTGGCGTGTGAAGACGGTGTGTTTCAGCGTCACGCGGCGTTATTGAACACCTTGAGTCAGAAAATTTTTCGCATCAGTGAACACGTTGGCGACGGTGCCAAAACTAAATTGGTCAACAACCTGTTGGCTGCCATCAATTTATCGGGCGCCGCAGAGGCATTGGCTTTGGCCGATCGGTTGGGTTTGAACCTGGACACCACCTTGTCTGTCATGGCGCAGTCGAGCGGACAAAGCTGGATTGCCTCTGACCGGATGCCGCGGGCTTTTGTGGGCGATCTGGCCCCGCGGGCGCATGTGACATTATTGGAAAAAGACACCCGATTGGCCGTTGAAATGGCACAAAGTGCCGGCTTTGACCCTGCTATCGGCCAATTGGCCCGACAGGCATTTGCGCAAGCCAGCGCGGATGGTTGTGCCGATCAAGACGATGCGTCACTCTTTCAGTGGATGAAAGATCACCGCTGATCCCTCTGGCTTAAAAGGCCGATCGTTATGCTTCAGGCGTGCTTGAGGCTCTTTCTCTACAATGGCGTCATGATTTCTCGCGAACCCACTCTTGAACGCCTGGCCACGGCCCGATCCTTGTTGCTTGAACCTTTTGGTTTGGACGAAACGCATTTGACGCAGGCCTTGTCTGCGATCAAAGCGCACAAAATCGATGATGCCGATTTGTACTTTCAATACACCCGCTCAGAAGGCTGGAGTTTAGAGGAGGGCATCGTTAAAACAGGCAGTTTCAGCATCGATCAGGGTGTAGGCGTCAGGGCTGTTGCAGGTGAAAAAACAGCATTTGCATATTCCGATGACATTTCTATCGGGTCTTTGATGGATGCAGCAGTCACGGTGCGCAGCATTGCCAGTGCTGCGCAAAACCGCCGAGCCAAAGTGCCCACGCGCAAAGTAGCAACAAGCCGTTTGCTCTACCCTTCCATGGACCCGATGGGCAGCATGGACAGCGCGGCGAAAGTCAAATTGCTCGAGAAGGTTGAGCAACTCGCACGTGCCAAGGATGCCCGCATTGTGCAGGTCATGGCGGGTCTGGCCACTGAATACGACGTGGTGATGGTGGCGCGTGCAGATGGTACCTTGGCCGCCGATGTTCGCCCATTAGTCCGTTTGTCGGTGTCGGTTATCGCCGAGCAAGGTAAGCGACGCGAATCAGGTAACGGCGGTGGCGGCGGACGGTTCGGGTTGGCGTATTTTGACGACGCCATGATCAACACGTATGTCAATGATGCCGTGCATGCGGCCATCACCAATTTGGACGCACGTCCTGCGCCAGCAGGTGAAATGACGGTTGTATTGGGTCCGGGTTGGCCAGGGGTCTTGTTGCACGAAGCGATCGGGCATGGACTTGAAGGCGACTTCAACCGCAAAGGCTCCAGTGCGTTCAGCGGTCGCATTGGACAACGGGTCGCTGCGAAAGGCGTGACCGTCTTGGATGACGGTACCTTGGCCGATCGACGGGGCTCGCTTAATGTCGATGACGAAGGCCATGTCAGCCAGCGCAATGTCCTGATCGAAGACGGTATTTTGATGGGGTACATCCAGGATGCCATGAATGCCAGACTGATGGGCGTCAAACCAACAGGCAATGGCCGACGTGAAAGTTACGCCCATGTTCCCATGCCCCGAATGACCAACACGTACATGTTGGGGGGAGACAAAGCGCCTGAAGAAATTGTCGCCAGCATCAAGAAAGGTTTGTATGCCCCCAATTTTGGTGGCGGACAGGTGGATATCACCAGCGGCAAATTCGTCTTTTCCGCCAGCGAAGCCTATTGGGTTGAAAATGGCAAAATTTTGTACCCCGTCAAGGGGGCTACCCTGGTGGGCAGTGGGCCAGAATCTCTCAAAAAAATCAGCATGATTGGCAACGATATGCGTTTGGACAGCGGTGTGGGCACTTGTGGCAAGGAAGGTCAAAGCGTCCCGGTGGGCGTGGGGCAACCTACTTTGCGCATTGACGGTTTAACCGTGGGAGGCACGGCTTGAGCTACAAGTGTCTAGAGCCCTTTCTAGTCGTGTCAGAAACTTGTGATACATTGACCCCATGAATTCACGCGCAGCTTTTTATTTTTACTTTTGGTTCTCAGTCCCCGGCGGACGAGAGGCGAGCGCGTAAACAGCAGCCCACTCAGTCAAAACCGCCGGAGCTTAAAGCCCGGCGGTTTTTTTATTTTCAGTTTTATTTTCAAGGAGTTTGATAATGCCCACGAAAGCCAATACCACCAGCGAAGCCTGGTATGCGAACCAAGTCGACAAAACAGGACAAACCGACGACGAACGCATCAAGGACATCACCGTGCTTCCCCCTCCAGAACATTTAATTCGCTTTTTCCCTATTGCCGGAACGCCGGTGGAAAAGCTGATTTCACAGACCCGCAAAGCTATTCAGAACATCGTTCATGGCAAGGATGATCGCTTGTTAGTCGTTATGGGTCCTTGCTCGATCCACGACCCAGCCGCGGCCCTCGAATACGCGCGCCGACTCAAGCCTTTGCGTGACAAATACGCCACTACCTTGGAGGTGGTGATGCGCGTTTACTTTGAAAAACCGCGTACCACAGTGGGCTGGAAAGGGCTGATCAACGATCCTTATTTGGATGAAAGCTGCCGCATCGAAGAAGGCCTGCGTATTGCCCGCCAACTGCTGATCGAGATCAACCGCGCTGGCTTGCCAGCAGCCAGCGAGTTTCTGGATGTGATCTCACCGCAGTACATTGGTGATTTGATCAGCTGGGGGGCCATTGGTGCACGCACCACCGAGAGTCAGGTGCATCGGGAATTGGCCTCTGGTTTGTCTGCGCCGATTGGATTCAAAAATGGGACAGATGGCAACATTAAAATCGCAACGGATGCGATTCAGGCAGCCTCTCGTGGGCACCACTTTTTGTCAGTGCATAAAAATGGTCAAGTAGCGATTGTGCAAACACAGGGCAACAAAGACTGCCATGTGATCTTACGTGGCGGCAAGGCCCCCAACTACGACGCCGCCAGCGTGGCTGCAGCGTGCAAAGAGTTGGAGGCTGCCAAATTACCGGCCACCCTGATGGTCGATTGCAGTCACGCCAACAGCAGCAAATTGCACACCCGCCAAATCGAGGTGGCCAAGGACATTGCTGCGCAAATGGCTGGCGGTTCTCACCAAGTGTTTGGTGTGATGGTCGAGAGCCATTTGTTGGATGGCGCGCAGAAGTTCACGCCGGGCAAAGACGATCCTGCAAAGTTGAATTACGGCCAGAGTATCACCGATGCATGCATCAGTTGGGACGACAGCCAGCATGTACTGCAGGTTTTATCGGATGCGGTGAAAACACGCCGATCGTGCTGATCGCTTTTTTGGGGCTGCCATCTGCGCCCCTTTCTTGGCTTCACAAGAACTTCAAAGTGCCGTCAACAGCCGTTCGTGAATCCCGCCAAAACCACCGTTGCTCATGCACAGGACATGATCGCCAGGCCGCACCTGTGACAATATCTGCGCAATCACCTCGTCAATGTTAGCGCCCACTTTTGCCCGGGCCCCCATGGACTTGAGTGCCGCGCCTGCATCCCAGTCCAACCCGCCTGAATGACAAAAGGCCAGATCGGTTTCTTCCAGGCTCCAGGGCAACTGGGATTTCATGGTGCCCAATTTCATGGTGTTGCTGCGGGGTTCAAAGACGGCCAAAATGCGTGCGTGTGGTCCGACCTGCCTGCGAAGGCCATTGACCGTGGTGCGGATGGCGGTAGGGTGGTGTGCGAAGTCGTCGTACACCGTGATGCCATTGACTGAGCCGCGCACCTCCATTCGACGTTTGACGTTTTCGAAGCTGGACAAGGCCTGGGCGGCCAAGGTGGGGCTGACGCCGACATGCTCGGCGGCGGCGATGGCCGCTAATGCATTCAGCTGGTTGTGCACACCACCGATTTTCCATTGCACTTTGGCGACGAATTGGCCCGCGTAAAACACGTTGAAATCCGAGGGACCTCCTTCGGCCACAAAGTCACTCACTGCCGAACCAAATGTACGCAACTCGCTCCAGCAACCTTGCGCCAGCACACGGGTTAGGCTTTCTTCCAGTCCATTAACGACCAAGCGGCCTTTGCTGGGCAAGGTACGAACCAGATGATGGAATTGTCTTTCGATGGCGGCCAAGTCGTCAAAGATGTCCGCGTGATCGAACTCGAGGTTATTCAAAATCGCCGTTCGAGGTCGGTAGTGGACGAACTTGCTGCGCTTGTCAAAAAAGGCGGTGTCGAATTCGTCGGCTTCAATCACAAAATACTTTCCACCACCCAAACGTGCGGACACCCCAAAGTTCAGCGGCACCCCCCCCACCAAAAAACCGGGTTGAAGTCCGGCTTGTTCGAGGATCCAGGTCAATAAAGAGGTGGTGGTTGTTTTGCCATGGGTACCCGCCACCGCCAACACATGACGACCCTGAAGTACATGCTCTGCAAGCCATTGAGGTCCACTGGTGAAGGGAAAGCCGGCGTCCAGGATGGCCTCCATCAGTGGAAATTTGGCAGAGCCGTCCTTCAAGTGGGCGCGGCTGACCACGTTACCGATGACATACATGTCGGGTTTGAGGCTCATTTGGTCGGCACCAAAGCCTTCAATCAAATCAATACCCAAGGCCCTGAGCTGGTCACTCATCGGGGGATAAACGCCGGTATCGCAACCGGTGACACTATGGCCGGCCTCTCGAGCCAACGCGGCCAATCCGCCCATGAAGCTGCCGCAAATACCTAAAATATGAATGTGCATGGAGATTGATTTTAGGCGCAGTGTCTGAAGGGGGTGCACAATCCGTGTCATGGACGAATTGATGCAGGAAATCGCCGCATGCGCTGCTCGCCTGGTGGTCGAAGAGGGCTTGGAGTATGGCGCTGCCAAGCGCAGAGCGGTCAAATCGATGCGCCTTACACAACGCGCTGCGTTGCCGAACAACGATTTGGTAGAGCACCATGTTTTTGAATACTTAGAGATGTTTTGCGCCGAGACGCAGCCCCAAGAATTGCTGGCTTTGCGGCGTCATGCTTTGCAATGGATGGGCCGACTCCAAGCCTTTCGACCTTACCTCTCCGGGGCTGTCTGGCGCGGCACGGCCACGCGATTGTCTGACATTTACTTGCAACTGTTCTGTGATGACCCGAAATCGACAGAAATCGCGCTGATCAATATGAACCTCTCTTATGATGTGACAACAGTGAAGGGCTTTCAGGGTGAAGCGGTGGACGCCCTGAGTTTGCACAGTATGTGCCCAGGTTTGGAGGAAGATATCGGCATTCATCTCATGATTTATGATCATGATGATGTGCGAGGGGCCTTGAAAACGGATGAAAAGGGCCGTTCTGTGCGGGGAGATTTGTCTGCCTTAAAGAAATTGATTGAAGACGCAGTCGCGCATGAAGACGCTAGAAGATATGAAAATAAACGATCAAGTTGAATTTAAGCGACGTATTCTGTTTGCCTCGGTCGCATTCGCCGCCGGCTTGTCGGGTGCCGGTTGGGCGTGGTGGCGCTCAATGCCTCAGCCTGGATTGCCGTCTAATGTACAAGCCTTTTGGGGGATGGGCTTTGAAAAACCAGAGGGGGGCGAGCTTTCCATGCAGACCTTCAAAGGTCGCCCTTTGTTGTTGAATTTTTGGGCCACATGGTGCCCTCCCTGTATTGAAGAACTACCTTTATTAGAGTCTATTTGGTTAAAAAATGGCCCTAAAACTCTTCAAGTTCTTGGACTTGCTGTTGATCAACCGAGTTCTGTCCGGAAGTTTCTGGCGCAACATCCCTTGACTTTTCCGATGGGTTTGGCCGGGCTGAATGGCACCGAGTTAGGGCGCAGTCTGGGCAATAGCGTGAATGCCTTGCCGTACAGCGTTCTTTTTAACGCGGATGGCCGCATGACCGCTCAAAAAATGGGCAAACTAGAGGTAGAAGACTTGGCTGAATGGCTGAAAGACCTGAAATAGCGTGTTTAAGTTTTTAGATTTTATAACAGCGCTCAGATCGCACCAATAAAAGCAAAATCCCGTCAAATGGGGGTCAAATGAGGTTAATTTAGTGTAAATTACAGCTTTTACGTTTGCTTATGCGGGAGATCTTATGGATTTGCGAAAACTCAAAACCTTGATTGACTTGGTGTCCGATTCCAATGTGTCGGAGCTCGAAATCACCGAAGCCGAAGGCAAAGTACGAATTGTCAAAAGCTTGCCGCAAGCCAACCAGGTCCCTCTGAATGCGGCTCAGTATGCGGCACCTGCTACACCTCCTACGGTTGCTGCGGCTCCTGTGGTTGAGCTTGTTGCCGCAGCGCCCGACGTTGCCCCCGTACATACCGTGAAATCCCCCATGGTTGGAACCTTCTACCGTTCAGCCAGCCCCGGGGCTGCTTCATTTGTAGAGATCGGGTCGGTTGTCAAAGAAGGCGACACACTTTGCATCATTGAAGCGATGAAGATTTTGAATGAAATTGAATCTGACAAGTCCGGCAGGGTTGCGAAGATTTTGTGTGAGAACGGGCAGGCTGTCGAATACGGTCAACCTATGTTCATCATCGAATAATCCAGCACGGGGATTGCATGTTCAAGAAAATTTTGGTGGCCAACCGTGGTGAAATTGCTTTGCGTATCCAGCGTGCTTGCCGCGAATTGGGAATCAAAGCGGTCATGGTCTATTCAGAGGCTGATCGCGAAGCCAAATATGTGAAGCTGGCTGAAGAAGCCGTGTGTATTGGACCTGCCCCCTCAGGCCTGAGTTACCTCAATATGCCGGCCATCATTTCGGCAGCAGAGGTCACAGATGCAGAAGCCATTCACCCAGGGTATGGTTTTTTGAGCGAAAACGCGGACTTCGCAGAGCGCGTTGAAAAAAGTGGTTTCCAATTCATTGGACCCTCGCCCGAGTCCATTCGCATCATGGGGGACAAAGTCTCAGCCAAGCAGGCCATGATTCGTGCAGGTGTGCCCTGCGTGCCTGGCTCAGAGGGAGAGTTGCCCGATGACCCGGCACACATTAGGCGCATTGCGAAAAGTGTGGGGTATCCAGTCATCATCAAAGCTGCTGGTGGCGGTGGTGGCCGTGGCATGCGCGTGGTGCACACAGAGGCCGCCCTGATCAATGCGGTGCAAATGACCAAAGCTGAAGCGGGTGCCGCATTCAACAACCCAGCGGTCTACATGGAAAAGTACCTTCAGAATCCGCGTCACATTGAAATTCAAATTCTGGCCGACAAGCACCGTAATGTGGTGTATTTAGGCGAACGCGATTGTTCAATGCAGCGTCGCCATCAGAAAGTGATCGAGGAAGCGCCAGCGCCTGGTATCCCTCGTAAATTGATTGACAAGATTGGCGAGCGTTGTGTGGCCGCTTGTAAGAAGATCAATTACCGTGGTGCAGGAACGTTCGAGTTTTTGTACGAAAACGGCGAATTCTATTTCATCGAAATGAACACGCGCGTTCAAGTTGAGCATCCGGTGACCGAATGGATCACGGGCGTGGACATTGTGAAAACCCAAATCATGGTGGCGGCAGGAGAAAAGTTGCCATTCACGCAAAAGCAAATCCAAATTCGTGGCCATGCGGTTGAATGCCGAATCAACGCAGAAGACCCTTACAAATTTGTTCCCTCACCCGGGCGAATTACCTTATGGCATGCGCCGGGTGGGCCGGGGGTACGGGTGGACTCGCATGTTTATCACAACTATTTTGTACCCCCTAATTACGATTCAATGATTGGCAAAATCATTGTTCATGGTGATACCCGAGAACAAGCAATAGCCCGTATGCAAACGGCTTTGGCTGAAACCGTGGTCGAAGGCATCAACACCAATATTCCATTGCACCGTGAGTTGATGGTGGATGCCAAGTTCATTGCGGGGGGTACCAATATTCATTATTTGGAAGAGTGGCTTAGCCACCACAAGCGCTAACCATGTTTGAGCTGTGCCTGTTGTGTCCGCAAGATCGTGTAGAGGTTTTGAGTGATGCCTTGGAGGCCTTAGAGGCTCTGAGCGTATCCGTGGAAGATGCCGATGCCGAAACTGAAGAGGAGCAAGCCTTGTTTGGCGAGCCTGGCATGCCAGCACCCAAAGAGGGATGGCAAAGATCGCGCATGGTGGCACTTTTTCAAGAGGAGTTGGCAGCACGAGAAGCCGCCCAATTGCTGTCAGTGCAAGACTTTTTCGAGGGCTGCCAAGTGGTGGCAGTTGTGGCGGTGGCCGATCAGGATTGGGTGCGTTTGACACAGTCGCAATTTGCGCCTGTGGAAATCACGCCCGATTTCTGGATTGTTCCGACATGGCATGAACCACCTTCCCACGCAAAACAGATGATTCGATTGGATCCTGGATTGGCGTTTGGAACAGGCACACATCCCACAACACGCATGTGTTTGCGATGGATTGCTTCTCACCTTGTTGCTGGTCAGCGCGTTCTCGATTACGGTTGTGGTTCAGGTATTTTGGCTATTGGTGCGGCCATGTATGGTGCAATCCATATAGATGCGGTGGATATTGATACCGCTGCAGTTGAGTCCACTTTACTCAATGCCCAAGCAAATCACGTCACCCTCAATGCAGGCTTGCCTGATGTGGCCAAGGGCCTTTACGGGACAGTTCTGGCCAACATTCTGGCAACACCGCTCAAGGTGTTAGCGCCCTTGCTTTGCGCGCACGTGGAGGCTGGCGGCGCTTTGGTTTTGGCTGGGATTTTGGAACGACAGGCTGATGAGCTCAAGCAAGCTTATGCGCCTTATTTGTCGCTGCAAGTGAGTGATATGCAAGAAGGTTGGATCTTGATGACTGCGATAGCCGAATCGCCGATGGCCTGATTACCCGGTGCCCCCAATGCGCTACTCTTTTTAAAATTGAGCCTGGTGAGCTATCAGCAGCCCAAGGCTGGGTTCGTTGCGGGCAATGCGACCATGTTTTTGATGGCTATGTGATGTTGTTGGCTTCCCCGCGATGGAGCCGATTCTGACGCCAGAGCTACAAATGGATGCCTCGCGGATTGACTTGGACGACTTGCTGCTTCGCAAAGATGCAGGCGCAATGAAACCCCCTCGATACGTTCAATCGATACAACCCACCAGAACCTGGTTCAATACTTTTTACATCACCTTATTGGTGATAGGTTTGTGTGTTCAGACGATCAGTTATGGACGGCATGAGCTCTGCGCACGAATGCCCTCTTTAGGTCCCGTTCTTTCTGCGATATGCGTTCCGTTTCAATGCACACTGGACCCTTTACGTCGGTTGGAAGGCCTGGTGATCGACGGTTCAAGGTTTGCGCCCGCTGATGCTGGATTTGTTTTGAATCTGACCCTGAGAAACTCAGAAGATGTTCCATTGGCCATGACCTCTTTAGAACTAACTTTAACGGATGCGCAAGACCGTATGATCCTTTGCCGCGTGTTGAATCCCTCTGAGATGGGTGCCCCTGCAATCATGGCCTCTGGCAAGGTTTGTAATGGCCCTGTGGCGATCGAACCCCTTTATACAACTGCAGATATTGCAGGCTATCGGCTTTATAGTTTTTATCCTTGACGGATCTTTTTCGAGCACAGCATAAAAAAACCCGATGCGTTTCCGCATCGGGTTTTGCTTTGCACTTTTGAGGGTGCTGAACTTTAAGGCTTCGCGGCCGAGGGAAACGGCCAAGCAGCTTGAGGGTTCAAAGTGGTCTGCGCCGCAGGGGCAGCGGGTGCTTTGGCCGCCTTTTTAGGGGCAGGCTTTTTAGCCGCTTTCTTAGCAGCTGGTTTTTTAGCAGCTGGTTTCTTGGCGGCGGCTTTTTTAGCCGCTGGTTTTTTAGCGGCTACAGCTTTTTTGGCTGGAGCAGCTTTTTTCGCAGCTGGTTTTTTAGCGGCTACAGCTTTTTTGGCTGGAGCAGCTTTTTTAGCAGCTGGTTTTTTAGCGGCTACAGCTTTTTTGGCTGGAGCAGCTTTTTTCGCAGCTGGCTTTTTCGCAGCTGGCTTTTTAGCGGCTACAGCTTTTTTGGCTGGAGCAGCTTTCTTAGCCGGAGCGGATTTCTTTGCGGGTGCAGCTTTTTTAGCTGCTACTTTTTTTGCAGTTGCCATGGTTTATTCTCCTTGATCAAGTAGAAAAATCAACAGAGGGAAACGCTGGATGCCTGTTGGAGGGCATAAAGCGATTCAAGGTGCTGGGGCAAGCCCCAACACCTTGAACACGGGAAAGCAACACGCTCCAACCCCTTGAGGGGTTACTCATGTGATGCTTGTAAATGAAATGCATAAGCGTGAAAGACTTTCAATCCCAATCTAAGGCGCCGCCTGATTGGTATTCAATCACGCGGGTTTCGAAGAAATTACGTTCTTTCTTCAAATCAATCATTTCGCTCATCCATGGGAATGGATTTTCTTCGTTCGGGAACAAAGTTTCCAAACCAATTTGAGTGGCACGCCGGTTGGCGATGTAGCGCAGGTAGCCTTTGAACATCGAGGCATTCATGCCCAGCACGCCGCGAGGCATGGTGTCTTCGGCATATTTGTATTCCAGTTCGACGGCCTTCATAAACAGGCCCTTGATTTCTTCCTTGAACTCCGATGTCCACAGCTGGGGATTTTCCAATTTGACGGTGTTGATCAGGTCGATGCCGAAATTGCAATGCATAGACTCATCACGCAAAATGTACTGGTACTGCTCGGCAGCGCCCGTCATCTTGTTTTGGCGACCCAGGGCCAAAATTTGTGTGAAGCCGACATAGAAAAACAAGCCTTCCATCAGGCAAGCGAAGACGATCAATGACTTGAGTAAAGTCTGATCGTTTTCTAGCGTCCCCGTATTGAAGTTAGGGTCCATGATCGCGTTGATGAAAGGAATCAGGAACTCGTCTTTGTCGCGAATGGATTTAACTTCGTTGTAAGCGTTGAAAATCTCGCTTTCATCCAAGCCCAAGGACTCCACAATGTACTGGTAGGCGTGGGTGTGAATCGCTTCTTCAAAGGCCTGCCGCAATAAAAATTGACGGCATTCAGGTGCAGTGATGTGGCGGTAAGTGCCCAGAACGATGTTGTTGGCAGCCAATGAATCGGCTGTCACAAAAAACCCCAGGTTGCGCTTGACAATCAAACGCTCGTCTTCGGTCAGGCCGTTGGGGTCTTTCCACAGTGCAATGTCGCGGGTCATATTGACTTCTTGCGGCATCCAGTGATTGGCGCAGGTGGCGAGGTATTTTTCCCAAGCCCATTTGTACTTGAAGGGCACCAACTGGTTGACGTCGGTTTGGCCGTTGATGATGCGCTTGTCTGCCGCGTTGGTGCGCCGATGTGTGACGGTGGCCGAGGACGCTGGCGCAGCAGTGTTCATGAATGAGTCACTGGCTGGGTAAGTAGGCAATGCGCTGGGCGCTGCGTGTGTAGATTGATCTTCCCAAGACAACATAGATTTTCCAATTATTAAATTATGAAAGCATGTGAGTGAAAAGAAAAGAATTCATTGACATTCAAACTCTAAGCACTCTTGAAGTGTTGTGCAATTGCATCGCATCAGCGCTGTGATCACTGGGCGCGGAGACGGTGTCGCACGATGTAGATTTATTGGCAAGCCTCGCAACCGGGATCATCGATCGCGCAGAACTTGATATCCGTGCCCGGCGTGGCATCCATTTGCGCTTGTGCCGCAGCCGCTGCGGCTTCCAAGGCGCTCATGCCGCTGGCCGCTTGACCCGAAGACACCGCGTTCATCTTGCTCGATTGCACCGTTGATTTTTCCGCATGGGTGGCGCTGGTGGTGCGCAAATAGTAGGTGGTCTTCAAGCCGCGCAGCCAAGCCAGTTTGTAGGTGTCGTCGAGTTTTTTGCCCGATGCACCCGCCATGTAAATGTTCAAAGATTGGGCTTGGTCGATCCACTTTTGACGCCGCGCTGCAGCCTCGACCACCCAGGTGGTTTCCACTTCAAAGGCCGTGGCATACAGGGCTTTGATTTCTTGCGGAATGCGGTCGATAGGGCGCAGCGAGCCGTCAAAGTGTTTCAGGTCCATGACCATCACATCGTCCCACAGGCCCAGGCGTTTCAAGTCACGCACCAAGTAGCTGTTGATGATGGTGAATTCACCCGACAGATTGGACTTGACCGACAAGTTGCCAAAGCAAGGCTCAATACAAGCGTCCACGCCAATGATGTTGGAGATGGTGGCTGTAGGCGCAATGGCCACGCAGTTGGAGTTGCGCATGCCGTCTTGCGCGATCTTGTTGCGCAGAGCGTTCCAGTCCAAAGTCATGGAGCGGTCCACTTCGACATAGCCGCCGCGAGCGCGCTCCAGCAGGTCCAGGGTGTCCAAAGGCATGATGCCCTGGTCCCACAAAGAGCCTTTGTAGCTGGCGTATTTGCCGCGCTCTGCGGCCAACTCGGTGGAAGCCCAGTAAGCGTAGTAGCAAATGGCTTCCATCGACTGGTCAGCGAACTCCACTGCCTGTTGCGAGGCGTAAGGCACGCGCATTTCGTAAAGCGCGTCTTGGAAGCCCATCAGGCCCAGGCCCACGGGGCGGTGACGCATATTGGAGTCACGTGCTTTTTTCACCGCGTAGTAATTGATGTCGATCACGTTGTCCAGCATGCGCATGGCGGTGCGGATGGTGCGCTTGAGTTTTTCGTGGTCAATGACTTTGCCGTTCGGGCCGTCTTTCAAGTGCTGCGGCAAGTTGACCGAGCCCAGGTTGCAAACCGCGGTTTCGGTCTCGCTGGTGTTGAGCGTGATCTCGGTGCACAGGTTGGACGAGTGCACCACACCCGCGTGCTGCTGGGGCGAGCGAATATTGCAAGGGTCTTTGAAGGTGATCCAAGGGTGGCCGGTTTCAAACAGCATCGACAGCATCTTGCGCCACATATCGGTCGCTTCCACTTTTTTGCTGGGCTTGATTTCGCCGCGCTCGGCCTTTTGCTCGTAAGCCACATAGGCTTTTTCGAAGGCGGTGCCAAACAGGTCGTGCAGATCGGGCACATCGGACGGTGAGAACAAAGTCCAGCTGCCTTTTTCCATCACACGGCGCATGAACAGGTCGGGGATCCAGTTGGCTGTGTTCATGTCATGGGTGCGGCGGCGATCGTCGCCGGTGTTCTTGCGCAGCTCCAGGAACTCTTCAATGTCCAGGTGCCAGGTTTCCAGGTAGGCGCAGACCGCGCCTTTGCGCTTGCCGCCTTGGTTGACCGCCACGGCGGTGTCGTTGACCACCTTCAGGAACGGCACCACACCTTGCGATTCGCCATTGGTGCCTTTGATGTGGGCGCCCATGGCGCGCACCGGTGTCCAGTCGTTGCCCAGGCCGCCGGCAAATTTGGACAGCAAGGCGTTTTCCTTGATGGCGTCATAGATGCCGCCCAGGTCGTCAGGCACGGTGGTCAGGTAGCAGCTGGACAGTTGCGAGCGCAAAGTGCCGCTGTTGAACAGCGTGGGTGTGCTCGACATGAAATCAAAGGAGGAGAGAATTTCATAGAACTCGATGGCTCGCGCTTCTCGGTCGGCTTCGTTCAGCGCCAAGCCCATGGCCACGCGCATGAAGAAGCTTTGCGGCAACTCAATGCGGGTTTTGCGCACGTGCAGGAAATAGCGGTCATACAAGGTCTGCAGGCCGATAAAGTCAAACTGCAAATCGCGCTCGGCTTTGATGGCCTGGGCCAATTGCTTCAAGTCGTATTGCAGCAGCCTTTCGTCCAACAGGCTGTTTTCAACGCCTTTTTGTATGAACAAGGGAAAGTTGTTGACATACGCCTCGGCCATTTCTTCTTGCGTCACCTCTTTGCCCAAGACTTCTTTGGCAATGGTGTGCATCAGCAAGCGCGCTGTGGCGTAGGTGTAATCGGGGTCTTTTTCGAGCAGGGTTCGCGAAGCCAGAATGGATGCTTTGTAGACCTCTTCCATGGGCACGCCGTCGTACAGATTGCGCATGGTTTCTGCCACGATCGGATCGGGTTTCACGTCAGCGCCCAGACCGGCACAGGCGTTTTCAATCAGCTTTTGCAAATAAGGGATGTCTAAAGCAACCCGTTGGCCGCCATCGATCACATGCAACACCGGCGCGGCAGGGGCTTTTTCGACCTTGGTCTGGGCGCGCTCTTGGGTGCGGCGCTCACGGTACAGCACATAGGCGCGGGCCACTTCGTGGTTGCTGCTGCGCATGAGACCGAGTTCCACTTGGTCTTGCACGTCTTCGATGTGGAAAGTGCCACCGCCCGGGCGCGAGCGGACCAAGGCCTTGATCACTGCCTGGGTCATGCTGTCCACCACCTCGCGCACGCTGGCCGAGGCCGCGCCTTGCGTGCCGTGCACGGCCAAGAACGCTTTCATCAAGGCAACCGCTATTTTGTTGGGTTCAAAAGGGACCACAGCGCCATTGCGGCGGATGATTTGGTAATTGGCCAAGGCACTTGATGTGGCGGTATGGCCGATATTTTCAGCTGGATTGCCCAGCAAATTCAAGGTGCTGGTGGTTGGGGCAATATTGATTTGCATTTTAAGATTTTTGTTGATTTTGATTGGGCGGCGAAAAGGCGATTCGTCAAGAATAGACGGGCTGAAACAGGTCCTGCTCGTGTAGGTTAAGAATTCAATAGAGACACTATATCTGGGGTTTGAAGTGATTGCAAGCCACTACCTGTAGTGTATCGGTCCTTCTCGCGATGTTGTCGCCTAATGCACAAATTTGGGTGGAAATGCCGGATTTTTCAGTTGCTGAAATGGCGTTAACAGCAGCGAGTGGAATCAACAATCTTTAGAATTTTGTGGCGAATATCCTGCGTTTCAAGCTACTTTTTATCTGAAAGGCATGTCACTGCTTGCATTGCCGGTTTTGAAGTGAGTGGCTATGTAAACAAAATCAGACGAATGGCCGAGGCGAAATATTTTCCGCACCCAAATAGCGCATTTTGCATAAGGGTAAATACTGATCAGCTCTGTGGTTTTATATTCAATTAGTTGTTTTTGTCGACTTTTCTGTT
>Ga0214919_10005159_pt1 | contig 18679 bp, 17 predicted proteins | sample LL1503_MetaG_FD_177994 | JGI IMG/M metagenome (GOLD analysis project Ga0214919, IMG submission 177994) | Freshwater microbial communities from Lake Lanier, Atlanta, Georgia, United States - LL-1503 | ecosystem: Environmental > Aquatic > Freshwater > Lake | place: USA: Georgia | collected...
ACTAGATAGCGAAGTCTTGATGCGTAAAACTCGCACGGGAGGTCATCATGACGCGCGATGAACAAAAAAAATTACTCATCGTTCAAGGAATGGTGCATAGGTTAGAAATAGCGTATGCGCTAGATCAACTCAAATCACACACCCAGCCCACCGCGTTATTTAGTAAATTACCTAGCTTGATGAAATTAATCATGGCGAGTAATGTTGTGCCACTGGTTAGTACTTTGCTGCCGCTGGTATTTGGTCAAAGCAAAGTGTCGCGCGTTGTACGGCGAGTGGCGGTGATGGTGGGTGCGGGTGCCGCACTAAGAGCGCTAATCCAGCGGTGGCAATCGCCGCGCGGTGAATCGAATAAATAAGATTAACTCAATCTGCGAGCTTCCAAAAACGATTCATCATCGCGCTTGTAACTTCACGCAATAAAAAAATCCCGGTCGCTTTGCAGCCACCGGGATTTTTTAAATCTAAATAAAAACTAACTTGCTAATTATTTTTTTTCAGCAGGTTCTTTAAATGAAGCGCCACCTGCATTCGCCATGTGCACCACTGCGCGTGCGACTTCAATATCATCTAAGTCAGGGTTGCCGCCTTTAGCAGGCATGGCGCGTATGCCTTTCACCGCGTGCGATACCAGAGTGTCGTAGCCTTGTTTAACTCGTGCGCCCCAAGCAGCTTTATCACCAAACTTTGGTGCGCCTGCAACACCTGCGCCATGACATGCTACGCAGGCTGCGTTGTAAACCTCGCCACCAGCTTTTAATGTTCTGGGCGCGCTTGCATCTACCAGTGTGTAGCCCTCATCTGCTACAGGCTTTAGGCGAGCTGCAATCGCTTCGGGTGATTGTGCGTTCGAACCTGCAGCAGGTTTTGGGCTGGCGCCGACATACACAACCAACAACCAAATAATGATGATGGGTACCAAAAAACCAGCCACAACAGCGGCGATTAATTGGCCAGGAGTTTTGATTGCGGTTTCGTGTGCGTCACTCATAGTTTCCTCGGGAATCAGGCATATTTCGTCAAGCCAAAGATTATAGAGTAAACAGCGGCAACTGACCTCAAAACACCCGCAGTTACGTGGACTGGCTGACTGAAACCCGGTATCCTTGCGCGGCCTTCATGGTCTAGACCCGCGCGGCTGTAGCTCAGTGGATAGAGTATTGGCCTCCGAAGCCAAGGGTCGTGGGTTCGATCCCCGCCAGCCGCGCCAAATTCCCGCCCACCTCAGTGGGATTTGATTTCCAAAATGGCCACTAAAAGTCTCTAGTTTGGCTGAACGTTTAATTTGATTACAGCTGTTCCTATTATTAAACCAGACCTAATTCCTGCGCTTGATTTGCTAGCGCATTCATCGCCTCGTCTTGTGAGATACGGATTTTGTTTTTGTAATTAACGAGGTCTTCATAGACGATTCTTCTGTGTGAGCCGACCATAACGAACGGTATCTTTCCTTCTTTTAGAAGCTTGGTTAAAAAGGGTCTTGAAACATTTAAGAATTGTGCCGCTTGAACCGTCGTTAGTGTTTGCCCTTTGGGCAATAACACAACAGTTTTACCTTCTGCCATCGCGCCTAAAATGGTTGCTACAAAACGCAGCACTTTCGGGGGCAGTTCCAGGATAGGAGTTTCTGCAGTAATTTTTTTTGTGTCAGCTGAAAGCAGGGCAATTTTGTTTGCTCGCGAATGGTCCAGAGCGCTGACAATGCATCGTTGTGCCGCACGAACAAGCACACTTTCCGTGTCAGTCAGGGCAGCGTCTTTGCTGTCGATATCGATAGTTTCATGCATAAAAAATCACCTCGATTTCAATAATCACAATGCAAAAGTGGGTAGAGCACACAAATATTAAGTGAAATAACTGAAACGAGCGTCAAATTTTACGAGGGTATTTATAGTTTTGACCGTGATCAGATCCAGACCATCTTGAGCCTTGCCAATTACGCTACTAACAAATACAGGGGATTCCAAAATCAAATTAAAGGACGCTTTAGTGTGATTTCCCAAATTAAAGCTTTCTTTAAATGGGGCGCTCCCTTAGCCGGTAAGTGATTTATGTGACTCCGGATAAATTGCACATCCGTTTCGATTCACCCACAATTTGTTTTATTAAATACGCTATGCCATACGCGCTGCCTGAGCCTAAATTGCAAAAAGGGGAGTGTGATGAGCGCAATTGCAGAGCAGGGTGCGACGACATCGCCAGATCGTGGCGCACTCGCCAAGATGGTCATGACCCTGCTGGATCATTGGAACCTAAGCACCGAAGATCAGGCCGCCTTATTGGGCATCGCCGCCAGCAATCGTGCAGCATTAACGCGTTACCGCAAAGGTGAAGCGATAGGCACCAGCCGCGACCAATACGAGCGAGTCGGTCACTTGTTAGGCATACACACAAACCTTCGATTACTGTTCCCACAAAACAGAGAGTTGGTTTATCGGTGGATGACGACGCGCAACAAGGCATTCGACAATTTAAGCCCCGTAGAGGTGGTTAAAGAGTGGGGCTTTGCCGGGCTGTTAATGGTGCGCAGCTACCTCGACCGCGCAAAAAATCTGTGAGTAGTACTCAGCGATGAAAGCGCTATTCGCACAGCTCACACTCGCAGTGATTGATCGTGATGTGGCTAAAAATATCATTTCATTTCGAGACTCGCAAAACGTGTTCGATGATCTGACCGATGATCCTAACGAGTGGAAATTAGCTCACCAAGTACAAGAAGAAATCCAGCTCCCACGGCATCGATCACCAACCCCCATCATCGACCACACATTCAACGATGCCAATTGGTATAACGCCATCAACTGGCCTTTCAAGCATCGGCAACACAGACGCTTTTCAGATGGAACTTACGGAGTGTGGTACGGGTCAGAATCAGTCGAGACCACCGTTTATGAATCGGCTTATCACTGGTATACGGGTTTGCTGAGCGATGCAGGATATGAACGCGAAGCCGTGGTATCAGAACGCACAATAGTTTCAGTCAAGTGCGAAGCTACTTTGCTTGATTTTCGAAAAGCAGCGCGCACATTCCCCGAGCTATTACATCCCTCCGATTACTCATACACCCAGACTGTGGGCGCTCGCATTCATCGCGAAGGACACCCAGGGCTAATCATGCAATCAGTGCGCCGGCCCGACGGCGAAAATATAGCCGTGTTCAATCCGGCGGTACTGACCAACCCTAGAGAGATCGGTCACCTAACTTACAAATTAGACAGAGATTCCATCATCGTGGAGAAGCAAGCCGGAAAGACATGGATGATCTTAGAGGTGAAAGAACTGAAAAAGAATTTTTGAGGGGTTAACTAAGTAAAGAAAAAACTTTGGTGATTGTTAAAAAATAACAAATTTGTTATCATTGATCATATGGCCTACACCATCGTTTATTACAACTCAGAAGTTCAAGAAGACATCATGAGTTTGCCTATAACCCTTCAAGCTCGGTACGTTGGTCTAACTGAAAGAATGATTGAATATGGGCCGAACTTAGGTTTGCCGCATACCGACGCAATAGGTGGGGGGTTGTTTGAGCTGCGGCTAAAGGGTGCTGAGGGAATTGCTAGAGTGTTTTTTTGCACTTTGGTCGAGAAAGAAATTGCGATGTTGCATAGCTATATAAAAAAAAGTCAAAAGACGCCAGACAAAGAGTTGAAAATTGCCAAATTTCGTATGAAGGAAATAAAAAAATGAAATCCAAAGAGACGGCACAAAAGATAAAAAAAACATTAACGCACCAACAAATGGTGAGCAAAATGCTCAAAAACCCCGCAGTTAAAGTAGAGGTAAAAAAACTCAATAGCGAAGAATTTGCAATATTGGATCAGATTCTTGCGGCCAGAAAAGAAGCGGGTCTAACTCAAGCGCAGGTTGCGAAACGCATGGGCACACAAGCGCCAGCGGTAGCCAGATTAGAAAGCGCTTTATTGAGCGGCAAACATTCGCCAAGTCTTACTACACTTAGAAAATATGCTGCTGCATTAGGTAAGAAAGTTGAGCTCCATCTGGTTTAGGTAAATCCTGCGTACAAATTAAAAATTCGGGAAAATCTGCAACCCAAGAATCCTATACGTAAATTCGGAAAACTCGAGTTCGTAAAATTTGGTAGATAGTCACGGTTGTAGCAAAGAAGTTGCCAAAGGTCCCAAAAATCAACAAAACCTAAGTAAATCAAGATATTACTCGCCGATCGGGCCGACGGTTTCCCCACTGGAACGCTCCTTGCTAACAGTCCCTGCTGTACAGATTTCCAACAGCGTGCATCGGGACCCTATGCCCAGCAATAACAACCCAAGTTTTTTTGCCAAAGCCAGCCTGGTGCTGATGCTTTGCGCGATGTTTTTGCATGCGCATTCATCGCAAGCCATGAGCTTGATGGAGGCCTATCGGTCCGCGCTAAGTCACGATCCTATTTATCGTTCCGCCCAACATGAAAACGCTGCTGGTCAGGAAGCGCGTGAAATTGGCCGCTCCGCCATACTGCCATCCGCTGGTCTGAGCTATGGCTATGCCAGCAATTCAGCGGAAGTCACTCGCAATGGCAACACCGATCCCTATCGCTATGACAGCAAAATGCTGTCGCTCACCGTAAGGCAACCTTTATTTAGTCCAGACGCATTAGCGCGTTACAAACAAGGCGCGATTCAATCCGATTACAGCGACGCCGTCTTTGCTGCCAAATCACAAGAACTCATGGTGCGATTAGTCAGCGCCTATCTTGAAACACTCGCAGCAGGCGATCAAGTGCGTTTGCTAGTCGCTCAACGCGATGCCTTAGTTGAGCTGCAAGAAGTTAATCGTCGTCGTTTAGATAAAGGTGAAGGCACCAAAACCGAAGTGCTCGAAACCCGAGCGCGTGCCGAGCTCGCGCAAGCACAATTACTTGAAGCTAAAGATACGCACGACAATGCAATGCGCAAGCTGCGCGCCATCATAGGTAAAGATATTGATAGCGTACGCACTCTTCCCAAAACCATGTCTGTGTTTGCTTTGCAGCCCGTGACCATTCAAGAATGGGAAGCCCTCGCGCGTGACAACAATCCATTCGTAAGAGCGCGGCGCTATCTTGTTGATTCGTCCGAGCAGGATGTCAAAAAAAATCAAGCTGGCCATTTGCCACGCATAGAACTCGTCGCCTCACATAGCCGTAGCATTTCTGATTCTGTGCTTTTGTATAACCAGCAAACCGTCGTTAACTCCGTTGGCATACAACTCAACTTACCGATTTTTTCAGGAGGTGCTACATCAGCTGGAGTGCGTCAAGGCGCAGATTTATTAAGTAAGTCGCGCGCAGATTTAGATGAAAGTATCAGCAACGCACTCATAGAAATACGACGTCAATATAATTTATTAGTGAGTAGCCAGGCGCGCATAGAAGCGTTGTTTAATGCCGAGAGTTCAGCGCAAGAGGCATTAATAGCTATGCGTAAAAGTATTATTGGTGGTTTGCGTATCAATGTCGATTTGCTGAATGCACAGCAGCAGTTGTATTCAACCCAACGAGATCTCGCTCTAGCGCGTTATGGCTATTTGCTCGCATATTTGCGCTTGCATGATGCAGCGGGTTTGCTCACTGAAGACTCATTGCAAAAAATCGATCGTGAATTTTTGGTCGCAGCAGATGCAACCGTCGAAGTGCCTGCAACCGCATGCACCGGTGCGCGACATGCGCACTGCAAATCAAAACCATCCGAAGTTTTTACTAGCGCTGCTTTAGAAAAAGAACAGTCACAACTAGTCGTTGCTGATCCCAATGCCATTGGAGATGAAGCGGTGCTGTGGCGCGAAACTAAGAGCGGCAAGAAAAAAACGTCGCGTAAAGCCAAAAAGCAAAATTAGTAGCTTATGGTTGGCCAGCTAGTTTCACGTTTAGCTATGTACAACCTTGCGAGGATGCTAGATTTTCGACTTAGATTTAGCTGTCACCGATTAGACTTTCAGCAGGAATCCCAAGCCCTTTGTGTAACCTTCGAATCATTGGCAACGTCAGCGGGCGTCTCTTGGAAAGCACTTCATAAACTCTGTTTGACCTTCCTATCATCGGCTCGAGGTCTTTCACTCCCAGGCCTGCCTGCTCCATTCTGAATTTGATAGCTTCTATCGGATCGGGCGGATCGATGCTGTAATGTTTGGCTTCATACGCTTCGATCAGCATCACCATGATCTCGAAGCGATCTGCTTCTATCGAGCCCGGCTCGGGTTCAGCATCAAAATAGGGAGCGACCGCCGCCAAGGCAGCCTCATAATCTTGCTCAGTTCGAATTGGCTTAATTTCCATCTGATTAACCTCCTACCTTAGTGGCGTCGATCCTGTCGTATTCTGCATGAGTGCCGACAATCCTCAGAGTTTAGCCAGTTGGCATTCCTAACCTAGTCGTACCATGCACGTAAAGCTTGCTCTACGTTTGGATGCTTTTCCCAGTAGGCGATAAGTGTCTTTTTTGAAATCATTCTCATGCTGGTGTGATACTCCCAATTTGGGACTGTATCAATTAGACCACCTGCAAAACCGATACATGACCAGATCGATTGCACCAGAATGCCATCGGAAACTAAAAATCCTGAGAAGTAAGCCACAGCACCTTTAAAAGACCGAATATACAGGCTAATATAAGTGCTTAATAAGCTGATATGGAGAAAATCATGCTTCACCCAATCTATGCGGATCTTTCGGCGAGCGTCACTGATCTTAAAAAAAATCCGATGAAAATTCTCGCGGCTGGGGAAGGTTCACCCGTGGCTATTCTTAATCGTAACGAGCCAGTTTTTTACTGCGTACCGGCCAAGAATTATGAAGCTTTATTGAATAAGCTCGAAGACTTTGAGCTCAATGCCATCGCCGATGCGCGCGCCAACCAAGCCGTCATTAAGGTGAGCCTGGATGATCTATGAACTGGCATTTCTTGAGGAGGCCCTCAAGGAATGGCACAAGTTAGACGGCGGTGTTCGCGAACAATTCAAAAATAAATTGTCCGAGCGCCTTAAAGAACCTCGAGTCGCCTCCGCGAAACTGAGTGGGCAGACAGATCGCTACAAAATCAAACTAAGAACAGTCGGCTACCGACTTGTGTACGAGGTTAAAGAAAGCGAGATTTTGGTTTTAGTTATCGCCGTCGGACGCAGAGATAAAAACGAAATCTATAAAACTGCTGCTAAACGCTGAGGCTCTTTCTAAAAAATCAAGGGTCTCAACAAACTACCCGTCATCAATACCTGCTACCTTCAAACGACAACACGCAAAACTCAGCCCTATCGCGAATGGCGACCTTAAAAATACCTGGTGCGGGTTCTTGGCATACGCCTAAAAACGTTTAGCTATGCACAAGCTTGCGCGAATTCGCCAGCATCGCATCTAGATGTTCTATTAGTAGACCCGCATATAAATTGAGATCGGATTGATTCTCTTGCGGTGGCGTAGGGTCAACACCATCAGGTGGTTGATGCCACCAGAGTCGGTCACTATCCGAAATACTGAGTCGACCCAAAACATGCGAAGGTCGGTTGAATCGTTGCACTAGAACTGCATCCGGTAAATTTGAGCCAGCCGCTTCATGAAAGTGATAAACGGATGCATCTATAAAGTAGTCGCCCACTCGGCAAGCGACATGGCCATCCCAGCCACCACCAGGCTCTGGTTTGCTGTCTAAAAATCCCAGCACAATGCTGTAATCCGCGCGCGATAGCCAAATCTGGCAGGGCATGAGTTCACTTCGGATACGGTAGTGAGTTAGTACTCGTTGTAGCAAGCGGGCATTAAACACGCAAAAGGTTCTGTACTTCTCCGGCACGACTTCGTAATACTGCCGAGTGACGAGTTGCAAAAATCTTAATTCAATTTCGGTGGCGTTCATAGACTTGCAAAAACTACTTTTAAATAAACCTGTCACGCAGAAAGCGCAAAACACCTAGTCAAAGTATTTAACTGCCTGAAAAAAGTAAGTTAAATGTCCATAATGATTGATAAATAGTAAATTTTTAAATGTGGAAGCCGATGACGCAGGCGCTGTTAGACCTTGAATATTTAGAGAGTAAGAATCAGCCTAACGTGAAGGCTTTCAGCTAAAGCTCAGCATCGCGAGGCAAATCCACGCCCCTGTCACCCGCCCGACGAAACACCGGGTATCAAACTTGCTAAAGAAGCCGTGTAAAAGAAAAAACGCCGGTATCCGACGTACTTTCGACATGGGCTGTGCGCGGTAGTTGCGTTGCCCTCGCACTAACCAGCAAAAAATTAATCGACGTGAATCGGAGCAGTGGCATGACCCGACCAAGCGATGCACCAGCAACCTCACTACTAGAAAACGTAGTCAGGGCGCAGTCGCGCTATTTCAAATGGGCCGCGCTGATCAGTATCTTGACCAGCCTGCTAGCAATTACACCCACCATCTACATGATGGTGGTGTACAACCGCGTCGTCACCAGTCGTAACGAAACCACCTTGATGATGTTCTTAATCTGCGCGATTGGCTTGTACGCGTTGATGGAAATGTTGGAGTTGGTCCGCACACGCTTATTACTTGTAGCAGGTTGGCGCATCGATCATGCATTGCGTGATCGCATCCATGATCAAACCTACACAGCAAGCCGATTACAAAAACCGGTGGGCACGCAAGCCTTTACCGATGTGCGCATGATTCGCGAATTTATGGGCTCACCCGCATTGGGCGCCATACTCGATAGTCCATCGTCACTCTTATTCTTAGTGGCGATTAGTGTGATGAATCCTTGGTTAGCCGTGACATCCTTATTCATCGCGCTTGTACAAACCTTCATCGGTGTGCGTACCGAGAAAAAAACTTTACCCGCATTAGCTGCTGCAACTCGCGCGCACATGCAAGCACAAACCAATTTGTCGGGTGTGCTACGCAATGCGCAAGTTGTATCGGCCATGGGTATGAAAGACGCACTGTATAAACGCTGGGTGACATTGCAAAGAGTTTTTTTACTTAGGCAAGCACAAGCCTCTGATATGGCCGGCAGTAACAGCGCCACCTCAAAATTTATTCAAACACTTCAAGGCTCATTGTTACTGGGGCTGTCGTGTTGGCTCACACTCAAAGGCGTACTAATGGGTGGTGGCGCCATGATGATCGTGGCTTCCATGTTGGGTGGTCGAGTACTTGCGCCATTAGTAACCGTCATAGGATCCTGGCGCCAAGTCGTGTATGCACGCCAAGCGTGGTATCGCTTAGATGATTTTTTAGGGAGCGACAATCAACCAACCCGCAACATGTCCTTACCTCAACCCGAAGGTGTACTCACCGTTGAAGGTTTGCATGTACAAGCACCGAATAGCGAAACGCTGCTGATTAAAAACGTCAGCTTTGCAGCACTGCCGGGTGAAACCTTATTAATCGCCGGACCCTCAGCGGCAGGTAAAACTACACTCGCCCGCACCCTCGTGGGTGCATGGCCTGCAACCGCCGGCAAAGTGCGACTCGATGGCGCTGATCTGCATGCCTGGAATAAAACTGAACTCGGTCCGCATATAGGGTACTTGCCACAAAACGTAGAGCTCTTCGATGGTACTCTCGCAGAAAACATTGCGCGCTTTGAAGCGCCTGCTAGCGAATTAAACAAAGAAAAAATCCAAATCGCGATTGATTTATGCGGCCTAACAGAATTTGTAAACAGCCTGTCCAACGGCATGCATACCCGCATTGGTGACGACGGCGCATTTTTATCAGGCGGTCAACGCCAGCGCGTAGGCATCGCACGAGCGATTTATGGTGATCCAAAATTCGTGGTTTTGGATGAACCCAATTCCAACTTAGACGAAGCTGGCGAGCAAGCACTCAACAACACGCTACAAGCCTTAAAAGAGCGCCAGTGCACAACCATCGTTATATCGCATCGCACCAGCATCTTGCCTGCGATAGATCACATACTTATTTTGCGAGATGGAATCGCGCGCTTATATGGCACACGTGACGAAGTACTCAGTCGCCTCGATGCGCCGCGCTCAATCACGCCCGAGCAAAGACATTTAGAAAACGAAGCTGAACAACAAGCGCAACTGAATGCCACGGTTGCTAATAATCGCGCAGCAAATCCTGTTTTAGCAGGTGCCGCATGAGTACGTTGAATATCTCACAAGCAACATTAGCTAGCACAGCCACTTCAGCGGAATCAGCTGCTGGTAGTCCTGCACACAAGCCATTTGTAAATCGTACCTCGCTGATGCACATGCTGTATGACTTTAAAACCGAATTACTCTGGGTTGCGATTTTTAGCTTAATCGCCAATCTGCTCACGCTCACACCTACGTTGTACATGTTGCAGGTGTTTGATCGTGTCATGCAAAGCCAAAACGAATTCACTCTCATCGCCTTAACAGTAATTTTGGTGATGTTTTTGTTGGTGATGGCCTTTGCTGAATTTATACGTTCGCGTTTGTTAGTGCGAGCCGGAATGCGGTTTGACGAATTAATGAATCGTCGCGTCTTCGCTGCCAGCTTTGATGCACAGACTGCACATTCATCGCGCGATAGTTTGCAGGTCTTTACCGAACTCACACGCTTTAGACAATTCGTGACCGGCAGCGGCATCATCGCGCTGAGCGATATGCCGTGGTCAATCATTTATGTAGGTGTACTGTTTTTAATGCATCCCGTATTGGGGTGGTTTGCTAGTGCCTTCACACTATTTCTTGCGCTTCAAGCGTGGCTGACACATCACACTAGTACAGCCGTGTTAGATGATGCCGTTAAACGCGAATCAGACAATCATCAATGGCTAGGCAGCAAACTACGCAATGCCGATACCGTAGAAGCCATGGGCATGATGCACTCATTGCGCAAGCAGTGGCAGCGCCGCTATCAGCAGTGGGTGCGAGTGCAAGATGACGCACAACATCGCCAAAGCACCATGGCAGCGGTCGCTAAATTTACTCAGTACACACAGCAATCATTAATTTTGTCGGTCGGTGCATGGCTAGTCATTCATGGCGAGTTAAGCATTGGAGCTATGGTCGCGTCCAATCTGTTAATGGGCAATGCATTGCGTCCGATAGCTACGCTCGTCAAAACGTGGAAAGAATTCGCGCATGCTCGTCATGCGTTAAATGAAGTCACACATTTGCTCGATAACCATGCGCTGCATTCAGCAACCCAACAAGCGAAGCACAGTGCAGACAGCATACAAGGCCAGATCACGCTCCATCAATTCAGCGCCTACAAACCGCGGGTAGAATCAGACTGGGTAGATACTGAGTTAGTTGTATCTTCAGAACATGACCCAAGTAATCGGCTACTGCACGAACTCGACATTGAATTTAATAGCGGCGAAATCGTCGCTATCATTGGTCCATCCGGTGCAGGTAAATCCACGCTCTTGCGCTGCATGTTAGGTATATGGCCAGTCACCACCGGTAGCGTCAAACTTGATGGCATACCTGTAGAAGACTGGTCGCGCGCAGAGTTAGGTGCATGCATCGGCTACTTGCCGCAAGAGCCTGAGCTATTTAACGGCAGCGTCGCAGAAAACATTTGCCGATTTTCAAATAACGATCAGACGTTTGATTCAGCCGCCATTGTTGAAGCCGCTCAGCGCGCCGATATTCATCAAATGATTTTGCGCTTACCGAATGGCTACGATACTTCGATAGGTGTCGCAGGTCAGTTGCTATCAGCTGGTCAGCGGCAACGCTTAGCTTTAGCGCGAGCTTTATACAACTCGCCCGATCTTATTTTGCTCGATGAACCAAACGCTAATTTAGACGATGCCGGCGAAGCCGCTCTCGCAAAAAGTTTATGCGCGTTAAAAGCCTTGGGTAAAACCGTGTTTATGGTTTTGCATCAGCGCAGCCTGCTGCAATTAGCTGATCGCGTGTTGGTACTTGAAGCCGGCGGCGTTAAAGCTTTCGGCAAATTTGAAATCACTTCTGCAACGGCGGGCTAACTCATCATGAACCAGCCATTCGTTCACCAAACCACCAACAGCCAGCTGATAGGGCGGCCTGGAGATAAACCAAACACAAGCAATGACGACGATAGCGCCGCATTTAGCGCTGCACTGCAAGCCGATACACGATCAATCATTAGTTTAGGGTTTTGGACTTTAATCGTTGGCCTGAGTGCATTTTTTGTGTGGGCCGGTTTTGCGCCGCTGGATGAAGGCGTGCCTATCTCCGCCACCGTATCCATCGAAACCAAACGCAAAACCATTCAGCATTTAAATGGCGGCATCGTAGAAAAAGTCGTCGTGCAAGAAGGTCAGCAAGTCAAAGCCGGTGATTTGCTCGTCGAGCTCAATGAAGGCAACACGCGCGCCAACTTTGAATCTATCCGCCAAAACTATCTTGCCCAGCGCGCCACTGAAAGCCGCTTGCAAGCCGAAGTAACCGGTCGCGCACAAATTGAGTTTCATTCTGATTTGATGGTCGCAGCGAACGATCCTATCGTCAAACAGCACATCAACACACAAACACAATTATTTACTGCGCGCCGAAACGCATTGCAAAGTGAGCTCAGCGCCATCAAAGAAAACATCGCTGCAATGAATGCACAATTAGCCGGCATTGATTCGCAACTCATCAGCCGCAAACTGCAAGCTGACAAACAATCCGAGCAATTAAAAAATATTCGTGAATTAGCGCGTGAAGGCTACGCACCGGCGAATAATGTTTTGCAGATGGAGCAAACACAAGCCGAGTTACGTGCATTGTTTGCCGATCTCAAAGCCAGTAAATTAAAAACCCAGCGTGCTATCGCAGAAATGCATATGCGTGAAGCACAGCGCACACAAGAATCTTTAAAAGAATCTGCTGCGCAATTAGCCGAGGTCAGAAAAGAAGTGCAAGCCGGTAAAGAAAAACTTTCTGCATCCGGTGACGAACTCGCTCGCGTAAAAATCACCGCGCCTGTTGATGGCCAAGTGGTGGGCATCACGATTGCTTCAGTGGGTGGAGTAGTTACCCCCGGGCAAAAACTTATGGACATCGTTCCCGATAGCGAAGGTGTGGTACTGGATGCCAAGATACAACCGCAGTTAATTGATCGAGTGAAACCTGGCGACAAAGCCAGCGTGCGATTCTCATCCTTTGCACATTCACCGCAATTAGTGGTGGATGCAAACGTTCGCTCGATTTCTAAAGACGCGGTTATAGAAACAAATGCAGCGGGTAATGTCGCGTATTACACCGCGCGTGTGCAGATAAGCACTGAGGGATTAAAACAATTAGGCCAGCATAATCTACAGCCTGGTATGCCGGCTGAGATAGTAATTAAAACCGGAGAGCGTTCGTTATTAACCTATTTGCTGCACCCGCTATTAAAGCGGGTGGCAGGGGCGATGACGGAAGAGTGATTATGTCTTGACGCTGTCAAACAGTGCGCGTTTATTGAGATTCATGGCAACCACTACGCGACGACCTTCGGTTTCTGGAACTTCATGCACCAAAATTCCTGGGAATAACACCAACATGTTGGGCTTAGGCTTCACATGCATTTTTTTAGCAAAAATAATCGGTGCGCTATCTTCGTGCGCTTCCAGATAAATCACCGCACTGAACTCAGACGGAAAATGATTATGAATTTGCGTGTAATTAGATTTGTCGTAAATCGCGCCCCAGCAATCAGTCACCACCAATTCTAGGTTCAGTGATTGCAGGTTGGCCGACAAATGCGATTTACTCACTTCTTGCGCAATGGTCACAACTGAATCCGTTAAAGGTGAAAACTTTGGATTCAGTAAATGGCTGTGCCATGGACTCATATACGCCGATTTGACATTTGAAAAGGTAGATTCTGGGTGCGAAATTCGCAACTCCTCGATGCCTTCGCGCGCACGGTCTAACTGAGGCTTAATAAGAGAGAGATCACAGATAAATACGGGGAGTTCTGCGCTAACTTCCACGGTACGGATTTGGACTTTATCGGAGGGTGACATTGCGTGTATTAAATAATCAAAAAAAGAGAGGAAGAATTGTAATTCGAAACAATGCTTAGCTGCCCAGTTGAAGTCAGATTTTCCGATTTAGTAGCAAAAAATTAAATTTTATTTTAATAATTACGTTTTTGTAATTCATGGCCGACTACAACTGGCCTGATAATTGCCAAAGAAAGTTTACGTTGGACAACGAATGACCAATAGAGTGCATTATTTGTCAAATTAACTATATTTATTGATATATTCTGGTGCAACATAAAGAAACCTGATTAATTCGTTGTTTTTACGCTGTTTATTGGTGCGATCTACGTTAGTTCACATTTAAAAAGGCGAAAAGCAAGGAATAGGTAAAAAATCAGCGAAAGTTGATTTTTTATATATAAATAATTTAATAATAGTGAAACATTATGTCGATATTATTTATAGAACTTAACAAAAATCGTTTTAAAATTATTAATCAATGAATAACATAGTCTCAATTTACACACAAAGTGTCCGATAAAGCGATTTACTAGTTGCATGAAGAAATGTGTGTTGCTATAGTGCAAGTTGGAGGGATGCCCTCCGGCTTTAATATTGGGCATCTCTATTTGCTTTACCTAATAATTTGAATACTTTGCAGTAAGAATTAGCAGTACCGAATAGCTGAACATCATTAAAAATAACTCTTTAAGCGAGAAATAAATGGCTACTACATCAACGTCAATTTCGAACCTGACGCAAACGCTAATCACCGCATTAACAACGGCTGATATCGTGGATTTAACGGCGGTTCAGGCAGGAACTTTCTCGGCTACTCAAGCGAGTTATTTGTCAGCAACTCAGATCGCTGCATTCGAAAACGACGACATTGCGAAGTTAACTCTGTCGAACTTGTCGGCTTCGCAAATAGCTGGTATCTCTAAAGATCAGTCGCCGGTTCTCTCCGCGACTCAGGTTGCTGCGATTGGTGCAAGCGCCATCAGCGGTATGGTCACCGCGGCATTCTCCACATTGACCACCACGCAAACCGTGGCGTTGACGACAGCGCAAATCGCTGGTCTGTCCGCTACGCAAATGGGCGTGATGACTGCCGATCAACTGGGCAAAATCACTGCGACTCAAGTCGCAGTTGTGCCAGTTGCCTCGTTGCAGGCAATGACTACAGCGCAAATCAGCAACCTGAACACAGCAGCAGTAACAGGTCTGACCACGGCGCAAGTTAAAGGCATTTACACCAACCAGATCGGCGCACTCGATACGCGCATCATCGCTGCGATGACGACACTGCAAATCAATGCGCTGTCAAATGATTACATCGCCGCAGGCGTAGGTACAGCACAAATCGCAGCAATGTCAGCAGCGCAAATCGCTAGCCTGGCAACAGCGCAATTGTCGAAATTCACAACGTTGCAAATGTTGGCTTTAGAAACAACAGATTTGAATACGTTGACTACAGCCCAAGTTACTGCGCTGGCAACCGATCAAACTCGTGCATTGGCAACGAATCAAGTTGCTGCGCTCAACACCAAGCAAGTTAATACACTCGCTACTAAAAACATCTACACCCTAACTACTGATCAAGTCGCTGCATTGACCACGGTTCAAGTAATAGGCTTGGGTACCGCGCAAGTCGCAGCATTTGAAACTCAGCAAGTTGCAGTGATAGCCGATAAAGTTGTCGCCGCTTTGACAACAGCGCAAGTATCGGCCATCGAAACTAAAGACATCGCTGGCGGCCTGGTAACTAGCCAAATCGCTGCATTGCTCACCTCGCAAATGGCAGGTTTAAGCACAGCGCAAGTCACAAATTTAACAACAGTACAAGTTCAAGTGCTGAGCGCGACTGATATCGCTGTGATGAACACAGCGCAAATCGCATCGCTCGGAACTCATCACTACGTCGCAATGACAACGAATCAAGTGGCTGCGATCACAACGCTGGGTGTTGTGAATTTGCAGACGGCTGACATTGCTGCGTTGACGACTGCTTCCATCGTTGTCCTGAGCACATCGCAAATTGGCGTGTTGACAACCGCAGGTCTGGGTGTTTTGAACACTGCTCAAACAGCTGCTATCGAAACACGTGACATCGCTGTGTTGAACACGGCGCAAATCGCAGCACTCAGAACCTTCAACGTATCAACGTTGACGACAGATCAATTGGTCGCGCTGACAACGTCGCAGATTTCTGCTGTTACAACAGCGGCACTGATTTCGATTGGTACTGCAAGCATTTCAGCAGTAGAGGCGGCCGATGTCGCCAAAATGACGACTGTTCAAATCGCTGCCTTGACTACAAACCAAGCAGCTGCCATGTCAACTGCGCAATTCGCTGCATTGACCACAGTACAAATCAGCAAAGTCACTACCGCTGACTTGGCTCAGTTGGGTACAGCAGTAATGGCTTCGCTGTCATCGTTGCAAATTGCCAATCTGACGACGGCGCAAATTACATCAATGTCATCAACCCAAGTCAGCAACTTTGTTGATTCGGGTATTTCGTCGTTGAGCACGCTGCAAATCGCTCAGCTCTTGACAACGCAAATGTCAGGCCTGACCACATCGCAAATCGTTGCGCTGACAACCGCGCAAGTGGCTTCAGTAAGCACGCTTAACCTGTCATTGCTTCTGACTAGCCAAATCGCTTCGTTTCAAACGAGTGATGTGGCTCAGTTCACCACTAAGCAAATTCAAGGTTTGGGCAGTGCTCAAATCAATGTCATGTCGACCGCTCAAGTTGGTGCGCTTAACACAGCACAGATCAGAGCGATTGAAACCGTTGACGTTACAGGCTTTAACACAGCACAAATGGTGGTATTGTCTACGGCCCAAATCTCGGCCTTGGCAACATCGCAAATTCTGCTGTTGAATACATTGCAAATCGGTGCGATGGAAACGCGCGATGTAGCAGCGTTGAGCACAGCCCAAGTTGCTGTCGTGAGTTCACTGCAGCTTTCCTCGCTAAATACAGATCAGCTCAATGCGTTGGGCACACTCAACATTTCGGTTCTGGCAACTGCATCAACTGCCGGCATGACGACTGCTCAGATCTCGGGTCTGTCGACGCTGCAAGTTAAATCGTTGACCACCACACAGTTGGCTAATTTGGGTACGGCGCAATACGCTGCGTTGCCAACATCTTCGTTGGCATTGTTTGGAACAGCCCAGCTGGCCAAGGTAACAACAGCAAGCATCGCTGGCTTGACCACAGATCAAATTGTTGCCTTCTCAGCGGCTCAAATTTCTGGTCTTACGACAACTCAGTTGCGTGCAATGAGTTCAACTCAGATCCGCGCGATTGAGACAAGCGATTTCACGTCATTGACAACCGTTCAAGTGGCTGGCTTAACGACCGACCAGGTTGTTGCCCTGAACACTAACCAAATCAACCTGCTGAACACGGCCCAAATCAGCCTGTTGGCAACAAACGGTATCGCTAACCTAGGCACCGCCCAAGTGGTGGCATTGACTGCAACCCAGTTCGCAAACCTGTCAACTAGACAGATCGCGAGCATGACATCAAACGAAGTTGCTGCAATCGAAACAGCTGACATCGGCTCGCTTACTTCAGACGGTGTAAGGGCGTTGACTACAGCGGCAGTGCTGGGTTTCACTACAGCGCAAATGGTTGCATTGACAGCCGCTCAAATCGCTCAAATAACAACAGCCCAGTTCTCACAACTCACAACTACGCAGTTAGTCGCAATTCAAACTGCTGATATATCAAGTATAGGAACAGCGTCGCTGAGACTTCTGGGCTCTAATGCGATGAGCGTGATAGCGGTTGAGCAAGTAGCTCAAATCACTACTTCACAAATCTCTGTGCTTACAACGGCTGCATTGCAAGGTTTGACTACCGCTGGTGCAGCAACATTGACAGCAGCGCAAATAGCGGCGCTGTCAACTGCGCAGTTCATTTACATGACTAGTGCACAGGGTAATGTGTTGGGAACGGCGGCAATAGCTGGGTTAACGACGGCACAGTTCTCGGCTTTCGCTATAAACACCACAGGAACAATTAGTTTTGCTACAGCTCAGTTGTCGTCGATTACAACCGCCAACATGGCGTTGTTTACTACATACAACTTGGGTGCTATGACTACGGCACCGTTGAATTCATTGACTAATTTCAGTGCGAGTCAAGTGGCTGCAGTAACTACCTTTGCTTTGTCGAACATAAGCAGTGGAGCGTTGAACACTCTGACCACAGCGCAAGCAGGTGCTTTGACTACTAGCCAAGTCGCTGTTTTGAATACTGCGGCAATTAGCTTTGGTGTGACTACAGCCCAACTGGCAGCCTTGTCGGCAACTCAAGTGGCAAATCTGTCGACGGCAACAATTAGTGTGCTGGCATCGAACCAGGTTGCAGGTATCGAAACAGCCGACATCAGTAGCATGACAACACGTCAGCTCGCCGCATTGACAACAGCAACAGCGTTGGGCTTGACTACTGATCAAATCGTTAACCTGACCACGGATCAATACGGCGCCCTCAAAACAGCGCAGATGATTGCGTTGACTACGACGCAAGTCGCTGCGATGGAGACGCGTGATGTAGCAGCATTGAGCACAGCTCAAATCTCTGCATTTAGTTCCGGCCAGATGGTGCTCGGTTTGGGTACAGCTCAATTGGGTGTGCTTTCAGCCTCACAAATAGCTGCAATTACTACCGACGACATCAGCGTGATGACTACAACGCAGTATGCTAGCTTGTCAGCAACTCTGGTGGCATCGTTGGTAACAGCAGAGATCAACGTAATGGCTTCAGCGCAGATCGGAGCCTTGGCAACGTCTTCAATTAGCAGCCTTAGCA